>Ga0315314_1000048_pt1 | contig 169879 bp, 178 predicted proteins | sample TDP9_MG_FD_203631 | JGI IMG/M metagenome (GOLD analysis project Ga0315314, IMG submission 203631) | Freshwater sediment microbial communities from Lake Towuti, South Sulawesi, Indonesia - TDP9 | ecosystem: Environmental > Aquatic > Freshwater > Lake > Sediment | place: Indonesia: South... | reverse complement strand
GAGTACATCAAGAACAACGGGCTCCGACAGAGATTCTGTCCACACTGCAATGCACCCCTGAACTCTGCAGGAATAGCACGGGCAGAACAGGCCGCACTGCCTCCTACGTAGGCTCAGTGTCTGTCCGTTCTGAGCTGGAACGAATCGTTCTAGCCTAGCGGAACCCAAGGATTTCTGTCTTTTTCCCAATTCTAATTCTGCAGACTCCTCTGTCCGAATCATAGACTAGATGTGCGCAAGAAAGGAGACTTGCTATGGAATCCACAAGCTGGCTGAGGAATCGCCGTCGGGATAGCCGGTGCGCACACACAAGAAGACTTCTCCTCTCTTCTCCTGTCGTCAGAATCTCCCGATTAGCGGGATCTTGACTACCATATCCAAGGCAGAAGTCTGTATCTGACCTTATGAGCATAGTCGGAGTATCCATCTAGTTCATTGTGAAGCGTCTTGTCCTCCAATGCAGTACGTATGAATAGCAGTATGACAACGATTCCCGCTGGAGCTAGTCCAAAGACTGAACCTATGATGAGGGGAGTTGACACGGTCGCCAAGATTGCTCCAACGTAGCCTGGGTGTCTCACAATTCCATACGGACCAGTTGTTACCACTTTGTGGCCTCTATCTCTCTGGATGCGAACAACAGCTTCGTAATACGGGTTTGATACGGCCGCCCAGACACCAAAGACCGCGCCAACCGCCAGCAAGACCAAACCCACTATAGCATAATAGATTCCCAGACTAGACCATTGGAACCTGCCAACATCCAATCCTATGACAGCTAGAAGGACGACGTACTGCATCACTAATCCCACTGGCATCAGAACCTTGTCCCATGCTTTGATGTCTTGCTTAGTTATTGATTGGGCGCGCCCCATGATCAGCGTTGGATTGAATCTGAAGATTATCATCACACTTGCAAGAGTTTGGATGGAAGTTGCCCCCATGTAGATCCAAGCACGTGGCAAGTCAAATCGACCTGCTGAAAGAAACAAGACCGCGGCCTGCAGAATCAGTATCAGAGGCAATCGTACAAGATACCTAGCTGGAACCTGACCTAGTTGCATCTTGCGTTCCTCTCTGCTTCACCTTCACTTATCTTGAGGCTTCTCGGATTGAGTTGGCAGCATCATATTCCTCTCGATCTTGTATGAGTAATCGTCTTCTGTGAAATTGAAATTCTTCATATCCAGTGTTCCTGATTCGAACGTTTCTATCACTGTTACGTCACCTACCCATCTGAAGGGCTCCTGTAAATCATACACCAACATCTCCTTCGTCTGCGATTCACTAAACTCATGCAGAAAGCCGACCGAAGGCTCCAGTCCGACAATATTGACTGCTCTTCTCACATAACCTTCTGTGACTCTGTAGTAAGCCGTAATAAACGTAGCCTAACTCTGGTTCCATGCAGAGGACGTCTGGCGGAGCGCCCTAGCTAGGCCGAATGAAAAGCAGGGAACGTCTGAGAAAGTCATTCATATTCACATACGTGGTTGAATGAGATGGGCGTTTGGTATGAGAAGAATCGGAAAGAGACAATACGCGAACCTTTCAGCCATCACAGATTGCACACTCAGCCCTCTCAACAAGCCAATCGCCACTGTAAGCCCCGGCGAAGCAGTTCAGATTGAGGCGTTTGACTGCTTCGGCGACGTCATCCGGCCGGGCAGGGACTTGGCTGAAGCCTTGAGAGAAGGTGTAGAGATGTTCCACAATATTGCTACAGGACCGGTCTACATTGAAGGAGCCGAAGCAGGCGATACTCTACTGGTGGAGATCGTGGAGTTTGAGTTGCCTAGTCTCGGCGTGACCACGACCGTTCCGGGATTCGGCGCACTTGAGGGATGGCTTACGGAGACCCCTGCGCTAACGAGGTTCTCCGAGATTCGGGACAGCAAGATTACTTTCAGACTAGGTGATGACAGATCCGTCAGAATGGACATTCACCCATTCGTCGGAACGATCGGCGTCGCACCCTCGTCAGAATCCATCCCTACCACCACGCCAAGAAAGCATGGCGGCAACATGGATGTCCCAGATGTCTGTAAAGGAAACACGCTCAAGCTTCCAGTCGTGGTCAAGGGCGCACTATTTAGTTTGGGAGATGTCCATGCGGTGCAAGGTGACGGTGAGATATGTGGAACCGCAGTCGAGGTTCCAGCTGTCGTAACTGTCAGGTTCGGTCTGGAGAAAGGTCGGAAGATAGAATGGCCACGCATCGAGTCTCCTGACGAAATCATGACTGTCTGTAGCGCCAGGCCTCTAGAAGACGCCGCCCGACTAGCCTTCCGGGAGATGATAAGATGGCTTGAGACAGACTACGGCGTCAACCAATACGACGCGTACATGCTATTGAGCCTGACCGCAACGGCGAGGATCGCTCAGATAGTGAATCCGCTCTACACGGTCGTTGTCAAGCTCCAAAAGAAGTACCTAAGACAACTTAGGCAAGAGACGGCGTAAACCGTTCTTTCTAAAGACATGGTGTCGTGGAGGGAGTTCGGACAAGGTAGCCTGTCCATGCCGGATCTGAAGGTCATGCCCACTCATTTATTCTTCTGGACGGTCTGTCCGTAAGAGCCCTTTTGGCTTGCGCTCTTTGCCCACAGATGTGCTATGCCGAAGACAGCAGCCACCAGAATCGCGCCGACAATCGCACCAGCAATTTTTCCGTTCAACTGTTTCACCTCCACGAAATCCCTCGTTTCCCTCATTTTCCTCTCAACAACGATAATTGTTGAAGGAGCATGATTCCCTAAAAACTGCAGACCCACCATCCCCGACTCAACCGCCTTTGAGTCAAACGCAAAGACAATCGACTGAGAAGCTCCATGAAAACGCAATGTCTCAAGACGGTAAAAGACTTAAATGCTCCATCAACTGCGGCAACCGATAACCCATACCACTAGCAGGCGAGAACAATGGTAGATGTGAAACGTCTTCTCGAATACAACCGCGAGATCAGGCACCGGTACTTCGAGACTCTGTCCCGTCTTCCTTGGGAGGAGTTAACAAAGAACCGAGAAGCCAGCTGGCACTCCCCCAGGAACATATTCATACATACCATCGGCGCCGTAGAATATTGGCTCGATGTTTTGGAGAACACGAAGAAGTTTAGACGCCGGGGCTTCGACGAATACACCAGCATTGAAGATGTCCGTCAATACATGCAGGAAGTGGAAGACCGGCTGCAGAAATATCTTGATGGCTTGTCTCAATCCGAGTTAGAGAAGAAGTTCAGCAGGAAGAATGACGAAGGGAAAGATGTTGAACCGACCGCTGAAGACATATTGATCCACGTTTTTGAGGAAGAGGTCCATCACCGCGGCGAGTTGATCGCCCTTCTCTGGCAGATGGGCATCGAACCGCCTCTGATGGGTTGGATGAGTCTATAACGGGGGCTGATCCTATGGCAAAGATCCTTGGGAAGACCTCAGATTCCCTGTTCCCGCTACCCGTTATGCTCATCTCATGCGCAGACAAGAAGGGAAACAGAAACCTGATCACTCTGGCATGGGTCTCGAAGGTCTGCGCCGAGCCACCGATGCTCGCAGCCGCAGTTCGCCCAAGCAGACACTCATACAACATGATCAAGGAAAGCGGCGAGTTCGTCGTAAATGTTCCCACAGAAAGCATCATCCGCCAAGTAGATTTCTGCGGGAACACTTCTGGAAAAACCATTGACAAGTTTAAAGAAACAGGGTTGACACCTCAATCAGCTTCAAAGGTCAAGGCGCCAGCTGTCAAGGAGTGCCCAGTCAACTTCGAGTGCATAGTACAACGCTCTGTTCAGCTTGGCTCTCATGACCTCTTCATCGGAGAGGTCGTTGCCGTACAAGTCGACGACTCGATCGTCGACGCACAGGGTAAGATAGACTACGTCAAGGCGAAGCCAGTCATCTATGCAGCACCCGGATACTGGGGCCTCGCAAAGCAGATAGGAACATATGGGTATTCAGTTAAGAAAGGTTAAATTTGGTATCGAACTAGCCGCAATTACGGAACTCTGGGGAACCGGCTACACCGAACATCTCGATCGGACAGATCCCCCATTTCCTAACCGTTAGATCTGATTGTAGAAGGATCTGTCTCGCAAGAAGCAGATGCAGAAGCCTGCCATCACAACCTGAGACTACTCGTGGACCAGTCGTATGGATGATTCCTTCATCTAGCTTTTATTCGAGCAGTGGTGCTTTCCGTCGTTGCATTCGGAGGAGGTGAACGTATGGCATTAGCACAGAGAGCCGTTGGAGGATCGGCTGTCCTAGGCTTGATCGTAGCTGTCGGAGGGCTTCTCGTGACGGTCGCGTCCTTCTACCTGATACTCAAAATCGCTGGACTGGTCGACGCATTGAAAGACAAAGTCAAAGAAATGAAAGTCTAGACCGGCTCGTCTCCACTGCTTTGTAACCTCTCATTCTATAGTAATGATGGCATCATGTGATAGTGTCTCCCTTCGAGAAGCTCGTCGGTTCGGGTTGACAGAGTCTGCAGTGGCGTCCGTCGTATTCTCTTTCTACGCGCACCTTTCTCGGAAATACTTGCGGCTGACTAGATGATTCATTGCTAGTCCTTTATGGCTTCAATCACGCTGACGACGTTCCATAGCTTCACTCTTGTATAGGGAGGCATATTCGGATCCTGAGATATCTCATCCAGAATCGAGATGGCGTTAGATGCCCTCACTCCCAGGCTGTGCTCTGCCACCTGCAAGGCATCTGCGGCCTCCTTCGCCGCTCGCCTGATATTCCTAGGAGTCGTATTGTCTTGAGCAACCTCGTTGAGCACGACCAACGCCTGATTGATGCGCGACTGATACTCTTCCTTTCTCTTCGAAACCTTCTGCACTGGCAAGCCTAATCCCCACGATTAATAAGGGAATTACGCATGAATCTAACGAACTAACTAAAATTCTTTCCTTGGAGTCGCTTCGGTTGAAGAATGATTCACAGTATCTGGCAAGGGCGGCAGAACTTCTCAGATCAGGAGCAACCATGCTAGCCCAAGCCTGCCCGGCCTGCACCACTCCGCTATTCAAAGTCGGTGAACAGGTCGTCTGCGCCAAGTGTAACAAGCCAGTGATCGTGCTTAAAGCGACGGAAGACGAGACCAGAGTTCTTCGAGAGCGAATACTTGCGAACACTGAGCAGACTCTGCTCGGAAAGATTCGCGACGTACAGTCTGCGATCGAAAAGGAACAGGACCCTGCGAAGCTGGCCCAACTCACGGAGAACCTCTCAAACCTGCTAACCGTACTAGAGAAGCTAAGGAAGACCGGTAGCGCATCACCGTAGAACTATCTGTCAGTCTTCGTCCTTTCTATACTTCGATGTGAGGATCTCACGAATCCGTTCTGAGATCTTCTCACCTATGCCCTCGACTTCGCTGAGTTCCTCCTCACTAGCTGTGAACACCTTCTCCACAGTCTCAAATCTTCTGAGAAGACTACGGGATCGGACCGCGTCAATGCTTGGAAGACTGGCGACAACGAATTCCTGCAGTTCCTGAACGCCGGCTGGCTTCCGTTCCGCTCTTACCCGAGGCTCACGCTTCTCCTTGATCTGCTCACGCTTAGCGATTGAGAATAGAAGCAATGCTGTCTCTTCTGAAGTCTTCGTCCAGACCAAGGGTATCAAATAGTCTATGAGAACGCTGGCGACTGCGCCCATAAGTGCCTCAGAACTCATCTCCCTTGAGGACGCAGCTCGCTCTCCTTCCACCAGCAGTATGGGAATCTGATAAGAGTTCTTCATCGCTATCAACTGATTGAAGAGACGCCCATCCATTATCGAATCTGCTAGATCATCGATAGTCTTCCGCTCCACCGCCACCCTATCGGAGAGAACGAAGTCCGCCGTCACCAAACTTTCAATCCTAACTTGAGTGGCGAGCTTGGCAAGTTCTCGCATAACTGGGGAGGCACCCTCTCTTGAGTCGACGATGATCGTCACCTCAGTTTCCTTAGGCTCCACGACCTTTTCCTCAAACTCCTCCAATCTTGGTTGCTCTCTTGCTTCCTTGGTTGAAATCTCAATTTCACGTAAGGCCTCAGCCATTACGCGTTCCTTTCTTCTTGCGATCCAGTAGTATGCCTCGTCTCTAGTCCCAACGGCCATCAGAATTGTTGCCTTGCCGGGCCCTCTTCTTCCTGTTCTTCCTCTTCGTTGAATGAATCTGATGGCGCTCGGCACATTGTCGTAAAAGATGACTTCGTCGCACTCTGCTATGTCCAGCCCCTCCTCACCGATCTGTGTGGCCACTAGCACATTGAAGATGCCTTGCTTGAACTGCTCAAGGGCAGCGGCCTGCTCCTTCTGCGAAAGTCCCTTGTCCTCACCTTTCGTTACTTGGCCAACAAGGCGCGCCGCCGAAATCCCCTGACGAGAGTTAAGTGTTTCGAGAAGTTTGGCTGCAGTAGCACGATAGTTTGTGAAGACCATGATTCTTCTAGCCCCTCTTCCGAATGCCTCCTCAACCTCTTTGATCAGCTCCCCAATCTTCGGATGATCAATTCCTTCCTTCGCTGCCGCGTCTATGAGGAGAAGAGATCTCTGAACCTGTTCATGCTCCATCATCCTCCTCAACGCAGAGGACGGCCTAGTTCTCAACTTCACCCTTAACGATTCAACGTACTGCTTCAGAGACGAGAATCCTTGGGTCTCCAGCAGCTCAATCGCCTTAACGGCATGAATGCAAGCGTAAAGCCCTGAAGAGATCGCGCGTAACTCGTCCTTTGACAGAGTGGTTGATGTTCGTAGCTCGCGAATGCTCTGCCTTGCCTCCAGAATATCCTTGAGTCTAATCCTGTCAGGGATCGCTTCTGCAAGTATTCCTATCCTCTGAGCAGCTTTGATCTGGTCTCTTAGGAACTCTTGAAAACCACGGCGCGTATCATGGAAGATCTGAGGGAGAACTATGCTCTTCCACTCAACTCGAAGCCCACCGACGTATGGTTTCACATCTGGACTTGACAGGGTTCTTGCCTGCACCTGTTTGATGTGGAGATTTCGACATACTTCTGCTATGGCTTCCTTTGTGGATCCGGGAGATGCCGTCAGTCCTAAAATCAGGGAGTTCTGCTCCTGAGCGTACCGCGGCCCTATGAATGTGTAAGGGTAATCCCCCACAGCTCTATGTGCCTCATCAAAGACCAGTAGGACCACATCGAGCAGTTGCAGACGGCCAGTAATCAGGTCGTTCATAAAGACTTGCGGCGTGCAGAACACAACCTTCCTCTTCCACAACTCAACTCTCTGATCGGGCGGGGTGACACCAGTTATCGAAACCATTGAGTCCGAATCGAACGTTAGTATCTTCTCAAAATTCCTGTTGTGCTGGAGAGTAAGTGGCCGGGTGGGAGCCATGGCCACAACTCTTCCCTTCGGAAACTGAAGCAGCCTCTCCGCAATCACCAAGGCAGCTACTACAGTTTTTCCTAACCCAGTTGGGAGACAGACAAGCGTGTTGGCTTTCAGACATTCGCCTGCGATTCGCTCTTGATAGCTTCGACTCTCAACCGCGCCCTTTCGTATCAGAGGATGCTCCACAAATCTCTGCGCCATCGAAGTCAGCCTATGGATACGCTTAATGATTCACGTCGCCCTACCCAAAGTACCTTTTCCGTTCAATATTGGCCAACTAGTATTGCGCGGTCGCTTACTATACCCTGACCGTTCAGAGGCCAGCCAACACGACCTCACGTTTCAAGTCATCCTATTTCTGGAGATCTGCCTTCAAAGCCTGAAAGGCCAAGGCTAGGACCTCTTTTTTCACGATGTCGAGGCTTCTGTTCGAATCGACCTTGATCAACTCACCTGAGTCTACGAGGCCAAGATAGATCTCTCGAACCTTCTTCTCAAGCTCCAACTTCTCCAGCACGCTTCTCCGCTTCTTTCTCGCTAGCCCTACTTCAGCAGGAACATCTAGGTAGAGTGCCAGATTTGGCTTGATCGCGAAATAGTTGACTTCACGTATCCAATCCAGCTTCAAACCTTGCGCCCCTTGATAGGCTAGCGAGGAGTAGACATACCTGTCCGAGATGACGATCTTGTTCGCATTGAGCATGGGAAGCACTTCGAACGTCAGGTGATCAAACCTATCCGCGGCAAATAACAAGGCCTCAACCTGAGGAGAAACCTTGGACTTTCGAAGAAACTCCAACTCAATAAGTCGTCCTATCTGAGATTTGCTTGGCTCGGTTGTGTAGGCCACGTCGTAACTGAGCTTCTTCAGCTCTTCACAGAGGGCCTTGGAATGCACAGTCTTTCCGCATCCATCGATTCCTTCGAGGACTATGAAGAAACCTCTTCCACTGGCTGACAAGGCTCCCATACCCAACCATCATAAACCGAACGTATGTTTACAATCCAGCCGTATAAAAAAGACAAAAGTCTCCCTAGTGCAGGCGCCACCGAACAGAATATGCTGTAGAAGCAGAAGGAGCGAAGCATGGCTATATGCCGTACGTCTAGCTTCAGACCAGAAGCAATATTATGCCGATCAATCAAGGCTTGATTTGAAGAGCCTTCCATAGCGTGTTTGATCTCTATGTCCACGCTGCAAGGCTTGAGGAAGAGCAGGAATGGCTGAATACGAAACGCAATCCGCCTTCTGGGGGTTCATAAAAGACCCTCTCTACGGCTACATCCGACTGAAGGAGTCCGAGAAGAACATACTGGACACGAAGTCTGTTCAGAGGCTTCGCAGAATAAAACAGCTCAGCGGCGCAGAATACGTCTACCCTGCAGCCAACCATACTCGGTTCGAGCACTCCTTGGGCGCCTTTTATCTCGCGGGAACGTTGGCATCGAGCCTACCTGTGAAACTGAAGCCTGAAGACGTCACAAGGCTCAAGATAGCTGCGCTACTACACGATGTTGGACATGGCCCGTTTTCTCATCTGCTTGAACCCACAATGAGACAGACCCTAGGAAAGACGCATGAAGACTTGGGCACTTGGATAATCACGAAATCAAGTCTCGCCGATACTTTGCGGAAGGAGGGAATAGACCCCAACGAGATGGGGAAGCTAGCAATCGGTAAGCTGACCGATGGCGAGAGACCGTTCATGAACCAAGTCATACGAAGCTCGGTGGACGTAGACAAGATGGACTTCGTTGTCAGAGACTCATATCACACAGGTGCAGGATATGGCTCAGTGGACATCTTTCGACTCATCTACACGATGGACGTACTGGACGGAGACCTAGCAGTGAACTCAACAGCAATTCCGACGCTTGAGACCTTTCTGCTGGGTCGACTCGAATCCTTCAGAGCAATATACTTTCACCGGGCGTCCAGAGCTGCACAGATAATGATACAGAAAGCGCTAGAGATGGCTGAGCCCGAACTGAAGCTTCTATCCTTCCGAACTCCGGACGAGTACCTCGCCCTAGACGACTATTCAGTTTGGTCTCAACTCAAAACCTGTCAAAAATCCAGACCAATCATTGAGGACATAGAGAGTCGGAGGCTTATCAAATGCCCCTACGAGAAGACCTTCTTTGCGAAGGATGAGCTTATGTCGAGTGTCTTCACTAATGAGGCTGTAAGAAAGCAGATGGAGCAGGAGATAGCGCGGAAGGCAAAAGTGGATCCCGAACAAGTGTGCATCGATGTTCCATCTCTCCCCTCAGTGCCCTACCATTACGCTATGGAAATAGAACCCATGGACATTCCGGTTTTTCAGGAGACAAGGGAAGGAAAGAAAGTGCGAGTCAGCGTGACTGAGCTCTCACAGATAATAGGTGTCATGCGGGTCTTCATGAACATAATCCGGGTCTACACGGTTCAGAAACATCGAGACGCAGTAATGAAAGCTTCAGAAGATATCTTGGGGAAGCCATCGCTTTCTTCACAAGTATCCTACTGATTCTACTGCTTTCGAGAAAGATCATCCAAGAGGGCAGAGGCGATTCTGATTCCTTCGGGCTCAGATATCTCCACATGTACCGAGGCAAGACTCATCTTCTTGAAGGATCCTGCAATCCTCTCGGCCAGCGCCCGGGCCGATAAGAGATACTTTCCTCCCAAGAGCACCGAGGAAGTTGTTACTTGGCCGTCTCCGTGCCCCGGTAAGGCTATGGCAAGAGTTCCAAGCTTCATACTCCCTTCATAAAAGAAGGCCAGAACGGCGTTGCTAAGCTCAAGTATCCTCAGGTGGAAGACTTGTCCGTCCTTCTCGATGCTTCTTTCTTTGAACGACATTGCAACCTAACAGAGCATTCTCTTGATTAGTATATGAAGGCGAAGGATTTGGCTTCTACTTCCTCGCTGTCATCTCGCAGTTTGGCTATACTGGATATGGAATCTCCTTTCCATCGTCGCTGAGTTTGACTGAGCCGAACTCGATGGTGTTTACCGGCCTCTTGAAGGGAGTGTAGATCTTCAGAACTCTCGCCCTCTGCTCCACCTCCCTCAGTATTCCTATGCCGAGAAGAAGATCGTCGTCATTCAGGATGCCCACTATTGACTGAAGCTTCTGAGTGGCAGCCAAGAGCCTGCCATTTCTGACCTCGGCACCTCTCAACCTTACCTTATCGAAATCAATGTGCCTCGTAACAGCGTCCGCTAGATATTTCCTGTAGGACAGTTCTCTCAGTCTTCGCCTCTCGTCTCTAGTCCTCTTTCTTATGACTGTTGGAGATTGAACCCTAATCGCAGTAGTTGATGTCACATCCATTATCGGATCCACCTCACGGTCAGATTGGATGACGACCACAAGGTCCGGGGAGATCTCATTGATCATTCTGGCTTTGAAGGCGCAAGCCTCGTCATCTGCGATCCATCCATCTGTGTTTATGATGGTGGGGTTGTGATCCATCGAGCGGAGTTCCATGAGCTTCCTTATGCCCAGAATAACCTTGTCTGGAGCGGGAGCCGGACTTGTATGTCCCACGAAAAACATCGAAATCGGGTCGAGATCCGCCAAGGAGAGAAGATATCCGTCGGCCACCCCAAGCCCAATGCTTGTCGGAGGACCAATGTCAGACTGCCCCACATCGGCATCGATCACTGAGATGTTCGGATGCTCGTTTAGTAGCACATTGGCGAGATAGGTGCAGAGAGTACTCTTTCCTGAGTCTACATCTCCTATTGCAAGTATCTTTGGACAAGCTATTTCAAGAGCTGCTTCAGCAAAGCTCTTCCACGAGCTAGGTATGGTGCTACCTTGAATCTCCGTTAAGCTAGCGGTATTCCCTAGCGAAGTACAAATGATACTGTCGGTAACTGCTTCGACAGGTATTTGCTTCTCCTCTCTTACGAGTAGCTTATCTTCTCTCTCAACAGGCGCACCTAGAACCATCGCCTCCCCCTCAATCAATCTGAGTGAAGCTGGGCCGGAAACCAACAGGGTTTTTCCGGCAGCCAAAGTCATGTTCGCCATGGTGCGCCTCGTCCATGAACGCTCCTTACACATTTAAGCTAATCTCAGAAGCAAGATATGGCCAGAGGCAAGCTTGGAACATACTTGAGCTCTCGACCAGACACAATATCAACCGGATGTTCATCACTCGATACAATGCTCCATGGAGGATTTCCCAACTCTCAAGTCAGCCTTGTCTATGGAGAGGCTTCGACTGGAAAGACCACTCTGGCAATTCAATGCGCAGTCGAAAGCGCAAGAAGAGATTTCAAAGTACTATACGTCGATGCCGATAGATCGTTTTCCCAGAACCGATTTGCCCAACTCGCCGGCGACCAGCTGGAGAAGATCGCGGCTAATATTGTTGTGTTCGCTCCTGAAACCTTCTTGGAGCAGACTTCTCTCGTTGAGGGAATAGAAAGCTACGTCACAGCAAGTACCGGAATGATAGTGGTGGATACGATAACGTCACTCTATCGTTCGTCTCTGGGGTCAACAGAGAGGGTGTTCGCCCAGAACAGGGAGTTGAATAGGCAACTCGCTTACCTTGCAGAGCTGGCAGCTGTAAGGCGCATCGCGGTTCTCCTTACAAGCCAAGTACACGGCCTGCCTTTTCGCGGCGGGCACGAAACCGAGCCCGTTGCCAGACGTATACTTACCTATTGGTGTAAGGTCATACTGAAGCTCATATCGACTGCAAACCCAGCGGTCAAGACGGCTCTGCTTGAGCGACACTCATCATCCAACATTCCGCTCACGTCTTGTCTCCTAAGAATTACTGAGAGAGGTCTGGAAGGCGTTTGAGGTTCAGACATATCTCTGCCGCCCTGAGACACTTACAATGGAGCCATGCTCTTTGGAACTAGTAATAACCTTAAGCGACGCAATCTCGGCACTCATTTTCATTTTTCCGTCTTACGCAGCCAACTCCGTTCCAGCAATATTCGGGAGAGGAACCCCAATTGATCTTGGGCGATGCTTCATTGACGGCGAAAGAATCTTCGGTTCTCATAAGACTATTAGGGGATTCCTAAGCGGCCTCTTCGCTGGACTCCTGGTTTCTGCTGCGATGGGAGCCCTATTTTCGACTGAACTGCTTTTTTTTGGCATCCTCATCTCGGTGGGTGCACTAGGAGGCGACCTAACTGGGGCATTCATCAAGAGACGTCTGAAGCTTCCTCCAGGATATCCCCTGCCATTACTGGATCAACTTGACTTTGTGTTCGGTGGGCTTTTGATTCTGCATCCCTTCTACAGACTCAGTGGGGGGGCGATCTTTCTCATCCTTCTTGTTACTCCAGCGATTCACCTGCTCGCGAACATTGTGGCATATCTCCTAGGAATCAAGAAACACTTCTGGTAGAAGTCCCGGCTAGAAGCCTATTTTCGATGATAGGAACGAGGTGCAGTAATAGACTGCGATGAGTGTAACCATTAGGCCGAGGATGAGCATCAGATACGCCTGTCTTGGGTTGTAGACCAAACGCGTACTTCTGAGCAGCAGGTAAAGGCCTAGTACCCCGAGGAAATACAGCAGGCCAGCCAGAATGCTTTCGTTCAAAGTCTGAATATGAATGCTGCCCCTATAGACAAACGTCCATCCTGACCCTTTGGGCAACAGTGCAAGAGGCTTCTCCAAGATGTCAAAGACTCCCCCAGCCAAGATGAAGACGGCGAAGATGATCATCGCGGCAACGAGAAGAGTCGTGGACGGCCTCATGGCTCTGGCTCGCGGAATTCCTACCCCCCGGAACCTATAGCCTAGATTAACGAAGAACCTCTTGATTCTCCACGAGATCTTACCAATTCTAGCCTTGAGCACCCGTCATCCGCAGCCAAGTTGCCCAGAAAGTAAGGACAGCATAAACTTAAGCATATCTCACAATCCTGGCCGAACATAGATGGTCACTGCTTTCGAAGTCCGTTTGCGTTTCGAAATCATGGACAATCAAAACAAGGTTAAAATATGATGCAGCTTTCCGTATAGCGCTCGGAAAACGTGAGGAGCGTATGCCCCAAAAGATACTCTGCACAGGATGCAACACGATTCTCTACGACGGCTTCGAACTCGAATCGCCCCTTGAGATTATTCAGAGGAACAACGGGGTATGCCCCAAATGCGGACGGAAACTCGGCTTCGATCCAGATACCATCAAGATCGTTCCGACCAGCGAAATGAGAAGTCAAAGGCGATAGGGCCAACCCATACCGCGTTTCCGACGATCAATAGAAATATCCACAAAACCCCCTCGGAAGTACCCGTCAATGTCTGGCAGGACTCACCTATACGACTTTCACGTCCGGAAAGGCCACATGGTAGAATTCGCAGGATTCAATATGCCTCTGTGGTACGAAGGCACAGTTCCGGAGTGCAAGGCCGTTAGAAACAACGTTGGGATTTTCGAGACCTCCCACATGGGTAGAGCTCTGATATCGGGAGAAGACTCAACGGCCTTTCTAAACTATATTACGACGAATGATGTTGCAGCTCTGGGTGTCGGTCGAGCACACTACTCTGTGATGTGCAACGAGAATGGCGGAATCATCGACGACATCATCGTCAACAGACTGGAGGAGAAACAATACCTTATGGTTTTCAACGCCGGAAATCGCGAGAAAGATCTTTCCTGGCTGAGAACGAAGTCGGAACGATTCAATGTTGAGATACGCCATGTCTCTGATGAGGTTTCCATGTTCGCAGTCCAAGGCCCAAACGCTCAGAAAGCCCTTCAAGGAATGTGCAGCGAAGACCTCTCTCTCATCCCCCGATTCGGCGGAAGAACTGTAAACCTTGACGGTATCAAGGCAACCGTTACTAGGACCGGCTATACTGGAGAGGACGGCTTCGAGGTATTCACATGGGACTCTTCAGTAGAGCAACCTTCAAAGGCAGTCACAATGTGGAACGCAATACTCGACCGCGGCAAGGCTTTTCATATACAGCCATGCGGCTTGGGGGCACGCGATGTCCTTCGACTTGAGGCAGGAATGTGTCTCTACGGCCACGACATAACAGAATCGATAACTCCGCTCCAGGCCAGACTGGGCTTTGTGGTCAAGCTTACCAAGAACGAGTTCGTAGGTCGCAACGTCTTGGTCCAAGAGAAGGCTGATGGACCGAAGAAAGTCAGAGTAGGACTCAAACTACTCGAAGCCGGAATACCTAGGGCCGAATGCGACATTTTGAAAGGTTTCCGCATTCTAGGAAAGGTGACGAGCGGAACCTTCTCACCTACGATAAGTCAAGGTATCGCTATGGGCTATGTTCCAAGAGAACACTCAAAGATTGGCGAGATGCTGGATATCAATGTGCGTGGCAAAAAATTGCAGGCAGCAGTAACAGGTTTTCCTTTCTACGACACCTCGAAGTACGGATGGCAAAGAACTCAAAGATGATCAAGGAGAGGATGCACAGCCGAGAAGAATCCATGCGGCTGTGGAAAGTTACCTGTTACCTTACTTGTCGTCAACGATTGGTGGGCGCGGACCGATGAGGCATAATACCTGTCACACATAGGGGGGAGGGGTGGGGGGACACCTCTCCTGCCCAGATCACCCAAACACCGCACACAGCCCACCACCCAACAACACCCCCAACCCCACAACCACCAGAAAAGAAAACCACCAACTTCCCGCAGCCAATCCATGCGAATCAGTAATATAGTACCTAAGAGTCTCGTACCGAACGTTAGGGAAACGGACTTTGAAAGTAAATGATTACGAAGTTCCCGGGGGTCTATACTACACGAAGGAACATGAATGGGTCAAGTTGGAGGGCAACAACTGTCGAATCGGAGTTAGCGATTATGCCCAAAAGTCTCTTCATGAAGTGGTTTTTGTAGATCTTCCCAAAGTCGGTGCCAAGATTACCCGCTCCCAGTCGTTGGGCTCTGTTGAGTCGGTCAAGGCTGTTGCCGATGTGTTCGCTCCCATATCGGGTGAAGTTACAGAGGTGAATGCGAAGCTGGCAGATAGTCCTGAACTTGTGAACCAACAGCCCTACGGCGATGGTTGGATAGCCATTATCAAACCGTCAAGCCTTGAGGCTGAACTCAAGAACCTGCTTGACGCAAAGAGCTATGCAGATTTTCTGAGAACTCAGCTGAGGTAGGCTATGCCACCTTCATAACCGTCTCTTCTCTATAATCAGTGACGACTCTGATGTAGCCCTGCAACTGCTTATCTAACTCTCTATCTCCTGTATCAACTAGCAACCGTCTATGTGGCAGGCTCAGCAATTTGCTCTTTGTGGCGACGACTATTATGTTCTCTCGGCCAACTCTCTTTATGATGTCGGGGCTGATCTGTTGGTTTCCTCTGCCGAAGATATAGGCTTGTCCACCTATCGGCGTAACAACAATTTTTGCAGGATGATTTTGGATCATTTCAAGTAGCCTTCGTTCGTCAACATCTCTCGCAACGAGTCGTCTCCTGCAAACAACATCAACTCCGAGCAACGTTTTCTCCACCCCGATCATATCGGCGACAGCTTTCACAGTCGTCCCCGGGCCAAGGACATAGAATTCGTCACGCATCTCTTCTATGATGTGTTTGGCGATCGCACGTTGCTGTTCGACTTCGTCCTCAGTCTGGGCCGTGGCCGTCTTGATCCCTTGCATGAGAAGGGGCTCACGTGGAACATTCATGTATCCGTACAGCCTTGCTGACAGACGCCCCGCTCTAAACTCCGCCTCGTCAATATCCATCACCTCGGCCTGCTCGATCGGGAGCTCGCCTTGAAGATACCGCATCGTGATCCTAGCTACAAGAGACGGGCCTATTGCGAAGACAGAGCTATGCATTTTCACTCCAGCTGGTATTCCGAGTACAGGAATCTTGCTGTCGATCGCATCTAGAACGTCCCTAGCGGTTCCGTCCCCTCCGGTGAAGAGTAATAGGTCAACGGGCTTCTCTGCAAGGATCTTCGCTGCTCGCTTTGTGTCCTCCGCAGTTGTTCTCCTTCGAGACGTATCACAAACTACTTCAGGAACAAAACCGGCGGCTCTAGCCTCCTTCTCACCCATTTCCCCTGAACATGTGAAAATCTCAATGAGACTACGATCGATCCGAAGTTCCGCTAGTGCTTCAACTGTCCTTCTTGGAGCAATCGGGGTTGCTCCCCGCCTGAGCGCCTCTTCTACGATATCACTGCCGTCAGTACCTTTCAACCCGACTCTGCCGCTTGACAGGCTGCTGTTATGCCTCTAGTCCGGCAATCGGGTTAACGATAAGGCCGAGCTTCTTCGGCGACATTGGTATCCTGCTCTATGTATCGCGTAAAGTTACGGAACCCTAACTATGTGAGGATCTTGTGACTCTAACCAATCCCACCGTTAACTTCTCCCCGGCGAGCTTGTATTCAGCTATGTGAGCCCACGCAGGCGGAGTTTCACGTTTAAGGGTGTCAGCCAAGGTTTCAGCCTCAATATATCTGCCAAACATCGAAAATGCCCGAAGATTGTTGGGCCCTGCATCGTAGTAGATAACGATTCGATCATCTATGCTGAACCCAGCCTTCTTCCTTTGGTCTTGTACACGGCGAACTATGTCTCTCGCAAGTCCTTCCACTATCAAATCCTCTGAGATTGCCTTCTCAACGCCAACAAGAATTTCTCCTTCTTCAACGACCAACCATCCTTCTCTCGGCTTGGTAGATATGCGGGTCTCATCCGGGGATACAGTAACAGGGCGCCCGTCCACCGTTACCTTAACCTTAGTGTTCTCCCTGTGAGCTGAAACGAATATCTTCGGATCCATCCTTGATATGGTGTCACGCAGTTTCGGCAGTAGCCTACCATGTCTCGCTCCTGAAACTTCTGAAATCAGCTCTACGACATATTCCAGCAAATCCTCTCTATCACTTCTTAGATCAAGTTCCTTGACATTCAACTCCTCCCTGATTAACTCAGAGAGACTCCGAATACCCTCGATGATCTCTGAGTTGGCAACGACCTTCGCGACTGAGAGGGGTTGCCTTAGCTTCACTCCACATTTGTTTCTTGCAGATCGGCCCAACCCACAGATCCTGATGGCTAGGTCCATGTTCTTCATGAGATCCTCGTTCATGAGTGATCTGTCTGCGACCGGCCATTCGCTGTGATGCACGCTTTCGGGAGCCGCGGGATCTACGCTGCGGACAAGGTTCTGGTAGACTTCTTCAGTCACGAACGGAATGAATAGGGCCAGAAGCCTCACAAGGGTCGTGAGGCATTTGTAGAGGGTGTCGTATCCTGCCTCCTTATCGGCGTCGGAAGTGCTCTTCCAGAACCTTCTCCGAGACCGTCTAACATACCATGTTGACAGTTCGTCTACGAAGGTACTGAGCGCGGAGGAAGCACCAGCTGGATCATAGTTCTCCAAACGATCAGTGACATCCAAGATGAGTGCCTGTAGCTTCGAGAGAATCCATTGGTCAATCAAAGTGAGGCGGTTTGCTAGCTCCTTAGGTGTCCATCCATCCAGTCGCGCATAAGTCGCAAAGAAACTATAGACATTCCATAGAGGAATAAGAAACCTCTTCTTTGTTTCCTCTCCCTTTGCGTATCCGAACAAGAGATTTCCTTCAGGGCGAGTTGTGCAATATATCCAACGCATCACATCTGCGCCGAGAACCTCAACGGCGTCATCAAACCAGATGGCGGTCCCCCATGATTTGTGCATCTCCCTTCCATCTTCAGCCAGCACCAGACCATGGCCGAAGCAGGTCAGGAAAGGAGTTCGTTCCTCCATTACTGTGCTCATAGCCAGCATAGAGTAAAACCAGTTTCGGAATTGGCCTGGTAGTGACTCACAGATTAGGTGTGCAGGAAACCATTTCTGCCAATAGTCTCGATCATGACTGTAGTTAAGCGTTGAATAGGCGACTATTCCTGCGTCGAGCCAAGGGTTCCCGACATCAGAGATCCTAGACATGGGGGCATTACACTTCGGACACGCAACTTTAACATGGTCAATCCACGGTCTATGCGGCGAATGTCCCTCAAACTTCTCCCATCCTTCGACAGCTCGCTCCCTGAGTTCCTCTTTGCTGCCTATAACATCGAATGCTCCACATTGTGAGCACTCCCATATGGGAAGAGCCAACCCCCAGTACCTCTTCTTAGAGATCATCCAGTCATCCATGTTACTCAGCCAGTCCAGCTCCTGCTGTAGACCGTACTCAGGTATCCAGCGAACTTGCTTTGCGACATCAATTATCTGATATCGAAGGTTTTCGCGCTTATCTTCCTCCGTCAAGTTTTCCAGGGGCTTGTCCAGCTTCCTTCCCATCGAGATGAACCATTCATCAACGAGCCTAAACACCAGTTCACTTTCGCACCGCCAACAAACAGGGTAACGGTGACTATACTTCTCCGCTCCGAAGAGTAGGCCCCTTTTCCTCAAGTCGTCGATGATCGGTTCAGCCGTCTCGTAGACATGCATCCCAGTTAGCCATCCGAACCCTTCTATGAGGATCCCGTACTCGTCAAGGGGTGCAGGACTTGGGAGACCGTACTTGCGACCAAGCTCCAGATCTTCTTTGCCGCAACCCGGGGCGATGTGAACTATCCCCGTGCCTTCTGTTTCGCTAACCTCATCCCACAGTATCACCTTGTGGGCTTCAGTGGCTCCGGAACGCTTTTCCGCTTCGAACTCGTCGAAGGGGCCTTCATATGCCCAACCCTCAAGGTCTCGTCCCGACATTTCATCTATGACTTCATGTTTCTCGGAGACGGTTCTACTTACAGTAGCTTTTGCAAGGTAGAGGATTTCGTCGTTCTTGCGAACCTTTACGTAGACCAGATCGGGATGAACAGCGACAGCAACATTAGAGGAGAGAGTCCACGGCGTAGTAGTCCACACAAGCAGAAACTCCTTCGTCTTTCCTCTAAGGGGGAACTTGATTGTAACCGCATGATGAGTGAGCAGGCGGTATCCTTCGGTAGCTATCTCATGTTCAGAGATAGCGGTGGAACATCTGGGGCACCAAGGCAGCACGTCTGTACCCTTGCGTATCCATCCTCTTTCATGACATTTTTTGAGGGCAGTCCATATCGTATAGTTGTTTTCGTCCGACAGCGTGAAGTAAGATCCACCGACTTCAGGCGTTCCTAACCGTCCAACCAGTTCCTCGGCTGTCCCAGTCACCGAGCCTGACCTGCTTCTGATCGAGATTGTCCTTTCTGGCTCATCCAGAAGGTCTGCGAGCTTTCGTAGGAGGTCTGGGTCGTCCCAATCCATCCAATATCCCAATCTGATCGACTGTTCTACTTGAAACGCAGCATATTTCAGTGCGCGTTGCTTGCAACGCTTCACAAACTCCGCTACGCCATATGCCTCTATCTCTCTTTTTGACTTGAACCCTAGCTCTTTCTCTACTTCTACCTCAATCCACAACCCTTGACAATCAAATCCGTTCTGATACCGGAGGTCGTGTCCCTTCATGGCGCGGTAGCGCTGGAAGAGATCCTTGTAAGTCCGTCCCCAAGCATGATGAACCCCCATCGGATTGTTCGCGGTTATGGGCCCGTCGATGAACGACCACCTCTCCTTTCCTCTGTTAAGCGACATGCGTTTCTCGAAGGCTCTTGTGTCTCTCCAGAACTGCAAAATCCGATGCTCCATCTTCGGAAGGTCGAGGCTACTGGCTACTTCTCTGAACGTTGATCCTCACCCATCCTCTGTATCGCAGATGTCAGAATGCGAATGTACTCCCATTCGCCTGTTAAAAGATCTCGTAGAAGGAATCAATCGTAACAAGGGGAATTTTGCGATCCCTCATATCCTTCCACGCAACGCTCTCTCTCGTATGCCGGATATATTAGGTTTGTTCGCTCTAATTCGCGAGAGACCAGCAAGGTAATGTTTTCGCCGGATGCAATGTTGCGGCTTTCACGATCTACCCTTTCTGAGTGCGCATCATTTATAATGACCTTGCCTGAATATTGTCGGGATTCAATCGAGGCATCAGCATGCCAATTGTCGGCGGTCTCGGCGGAAAGATCAAGGATTCTCTACGAGAGAGGTTTCGGAGAGAGATTTTCACATCGAGGATCCGAGCAGCCATAGGATATGCCTCCGAGATATCAAGAGCTCAAGTGGCCCTGTTCAGCGCCTTTCTGTGCATACTCACCGTGGCCGCGTTGTTGAGGATCATGCCCCTAAGATGGGGCTTTTTCCTATCTGAATTCGACCCGTATTTTCAGTACAGAATCACAGACTACGTGGTCAAAAATGGGTACGCTGCATGGTTCCGTTGGCACGACGACATGAGTTGGTACCCCTTCGGCCGAGATGTATACACGTCGGCTTTCCCAGCTCTCGGGTTCACCGCTGCAGGCCTCTTCACCTTCCTCAGGGTCATGGGCCTCGATTTCTCGGTCATGGAAGTATGCATAGTCTTCCCTGTCATTATGGGAGTCTTCACAGTTGCTGCAGTCTACCTACTAGGAAAGGATCTTTGGAGCAGAAGCGTAGGACTTTTCGCCGCACTGTTCTTGGCAATTAACGGATCACACATAAGCAGAACATCGCTAGGCTTCTTTGACGATGAAACCATTGGCGTCTTCTCAATGATCCTGATCTTTCTGTTGTATTTGAGAGCGATCTCTCCTCAACGTGCAACAAGATCTGCATTAGTCTATGGAATCATGTCCGGTCTGATGTTGGCCTATCTCAGCTGGGGATGGGGCGCGTTCAGGTATCCCATGGCGCTACTATACCTCTTCACTACACTCATGGTTCTTTTGAAGCGATACAACACCAACATGCTTGTGGCATATGTTGCCACCTACGGAATCCAGCTTGCAACAGTCATTCAACTACCATATCTCGGCAGACGCTTCCTAACGGAATGGTCTACTCTAGCAGTTTTCGGTGTGTTGGCTCTTCTCGTCTCGGTTGAGATCGCCAGACATGTAAGTACTACACGCATGAGGCTAATTGTGTTCGCGAGCATTGGAGGAATACTTGCTACTGCTTTTCTCATTCTTTGGAATCAGGGCATTGCTACCCCCCTAGTCGCAAAGTTTCTAGCTGTGATGGACCCGACCAGAAGGCTTGCAATGCCCCTAGTCGAATCGGTGGCTGAACACCGCCCAGCTACCTGGGCATCATTCTTCCATGAGTCCGGCATACTCCTGTTCTTGAGCATCTTCGGATTCGTCTTCGCGGCTCAAAGAGGAAGAGACACAGATATCTTTCTGATGCTCTTTGGTACATCCTCAATCTATTTTGCCGGATCCCTAGTCAGACTGACCTTGATTCTTGCACCAGCCATCTCGATTCTAGCCGGAGTCACGATGGTTGAACTGTGCAAGCCATCAGTGGACATTGCCCGAGAAGCAGTCATATTTCCGCGAAGAAAGATCCGGTTCGCAACGAGGGTCGGCAGAGAATTCGGAGTCGCGATACTCCTGGTGCTAATATTGGTTATCATGCCGACCTTTGCTAGAGTCGCACGGGAAGCCTACTCCCCAGCAACCATTGCGACATCAAGCTTCCCAACGACTCCAAAGGCTGGCGAAGAGCAGAACTATCAAGACTGGTTAGAAGCAGTGTCTTGGATGAAGGACAATCTGCCAAGAGACGCAGTAGTATTCTCGTGGTGGGACTATGGCTACTGGATCACCACTCTAGCGGAGAAACGAACACTTGCAGACAACGGAACAATCAATTCAACGCAAATCGCAATGATCGCCCGTGCTTTCATACTTAACGAGACCATGGCTATACCAATCATGAAGGAGTACAATGTCTCTCATGTGGCGGTCTATGCTGCATGGGAGAAAACACAGCAGCAGCAAATCCAGTTCTACGGTGTTGGGGAAGACAGCAAATGGTTCTGGATGGCCAAGATATGCAACGGCACGATGTATCGAGGCCAAAAAATTGTGATCACAGAGAACAGAACAGAATCAGATACAACCTACTATAGGAAAATCATTCAGGACGGCAAGGTGATATCCTCAGATCTAATCGCAGATAAGCAAGGAGTCAAGCCAACTACAGTGGTCGGCTCTCTTATATTGAAGGCTGCTGGATTGAAATACAGTGAGTCTGAGTACTTCTCATCCCAGTTCGTCTCAAAAAAGAGTTGGGTATCAGTCTTCTCAGTGACTTATCCAGAACCATCAGCTTTGGATTGTTCCATAACTCCGAAGAAGATTGTCTACAATGAGTCGATCGTCGAGTTCTCCGGTCGACTTTCGACAAGAGGTAAAGGCCTGTTCAACATGACAATAGCTCTGGAGTACTCTGAGGACAAGGGGCAGACATGGCGCGAGATATCCACGGTGCGATCCGGGACAGATGGCGCCTACAAATATGCTTGGACCCCCAATGCAGGCTCCTATCTCGTCAGATCACGGTGGGACGGAATCAAAAGAAAGTTCATCGGTGCAAAGAGCCCGAGCTTAGACTTGGCCGTCGACAAGGGGCGGGTCACTATGTCCGTCGAACTCTCCGCTCGAGAAGTACCGGTGAATCAGAACATAACGTTCACCTGCAAACTATCCAAGCCGATATCAACCGGTACGGTCACTATAGACTACTCCTTAGACAACAAGACTTGGAATATGGTTGGTCACGGAGAAGTAAGGAACGGAACTTTCATCCTCAGATGGGCGCCTCAGAAACCGGGCACATACTTCATCCGAGTTGTGTGGGTCGGGGACCAAAACTACGTCGAGATTCCAGAACAACGCTTCCAAATAGCAGTAAAGTAGTAGAAAATAAGGCGCTTCAGCCTATGTAGATCGTGTGGTCCCTCTTGAATGTGCTAGTGAGTTTCTTTTCGATTTCGCCAACCTTTGCTTCGATGCGCCGCATCCTTGCCACTTGTCTATCCAAGTTTGAAAGATTCAGTTTCAAGTTCAACATGTTTGAGAGGACTCTGAGGACTCTCTGTGCGGCAGCAGGATCCGGTCCGAGGCCTGTGGTCTGCCCTAGAAGGCAGATGGCATCAAGGCCCAAAGTTCTGGCAAGGGCTACAAGGAGCCCTGCTATTCCAACGATCGGAATCCCGGCTTTCTCTACGCAAGCACCGGCAGAAGCTAGCTTGGGGACCAAGTCATGTCTTGTGGCGACGCCGACAACCAGATCCTTGTCCTTCTGAGGGGAAACGAATCCTCCAATGCTTATGATCTGCGATGCGGAACACTTCATGGAGTACTGAACGATCTTTGTAGCTACGTCATACTGTCCGTAGTTGGTCTGTGGTTGGCAGTCGCCAGATATCATCACCAGTTCCTTTCCATTGTTGGTTGTGCGGTAAAATTCGTTTCGTGGCAACCTTGCTATTCCTCGTGAATCCACAATAGCTTGATATGGAAAATATGGAGAGTATAGCTCCGCTATCTTTCGCGCTTTTAGTTCATCAATGAGAAAGGATACTGCCAACCCTCCTATGGATCCAAGTCCAGGTAGTCCTTCGATAACCGTGGGATTACGGGGCTTCGCCCCCTTTTCCCTAATTGTGGTTTCCACTTCGAGGTTCACTTCTATACTTAGCGTACTTGTCGTTAGGTGAGAACTTCGCCGGATGAGGCGACACCGTTTCGCTTCCACAAGAAGGACAAGTTGACTTGAGTGTGTACGTTCGGCATTTCCGGCATTTTCTAATTTGCCATTTCAATCGATCTGGCGCCCCTCGCCGCCTGTGCCCTTGATGTAGGAGATGGCCTCTTCTATGGCTTCCCTCAGGACTGTTTCGGCATCAGAATAGTCTGAGGCAACAACCTCGAGACGGTATTTGGGTGCTCCTATCGTATAGATCCTGATGTCGGTTCCCTCCGGTTTCACCTTCTCCGCGTTCAGCAGTGCTGTCTTTATGCCTACGATCCCGTCTGGTCTCTGTGAGGTAAGTTCGATTGTTCCAGTCAACATGGTCCTCTTTACCTTGATCTTGACCTTTGCGTTTTCTGCCAGTGCCTTCGACCACTCAGGTGGAAGCCCCAACTTCGCGAAGAGCTCTTCTCCTTGGTCGATCGATTTCTCTAATGCATCATAGATTGAGTCGTATTGTTGCATTATCGTGTCTCTAACATTGTTGAGCGTGTTCTCATCGGCGGAGAACTTTTCGGCCGTGCTCTTCAGTATGGCTTCAGCCTTCTTGTCTCTCTTCCACTGAAGCATCTTCTCAGCTTTTTCTCTACCGGTCACTCTTCTCAATGAGAGGTCGACTTCGCCTCTTTGCCTGTTAACTCTCAGAACCTTCAGAACAAGCTTCTGGCCTTCTCTTACGTGATCTCTGATGTTCTTCACCCAAGTCGTTGAGACTTCTGATATGTGTATGAGTCCCTCCCTTTCCTCATATTCATCTAAGGCGACATAGGCGCCGTAAGGAGTTATCTTCTTGACAGTTGCGACGACAAGGTCTCCGGTGTCGGGATAGGCTTCCTCGAGGTCAGCCATCTTCTCACATACCTAGGGGTTGCACTATCTCCCCTTTGATCTTCGCTTTTCCTCCGCGAGGTTCGAGAAGGACTTCCTCGCAGACATCACATTTCAATGTTGTTGAACTTCTTTCGAAAACCACCTGCTCATTCCCACATTTATGACACTTGATCTTGAGGAAAGTGCTACGTGGCTGGGGGATCAGCTCTCTTCGAGCCATCGGGCATCTACCGTCCTATCTCTACCTTTCTCAGTCTTATTCCATACCTGAAGACACTATAACCACAAGCTTTGCATTCAAGTTTGGCGGACTGCTTCTTAGTCGTCTTTGCGGTCCTCTTCAACTCCGGGTACTTCTGCCCGCCGTAGCCTCGCCGTCTTCGCTCATGCCTTCTCGCACCCCAAGCGAGTGATCGCTGCTTCCCGGCTTTGTAAAGCGAGACAGAATGCTCCACATGCTTCTTGCATTTGGGGCAGTAAACGGTCATCGTCTTTGGAATCTTCAATCTTTCTCAACCTCCACTCTCACAGCCGCTCCTTGATGTATCAGGGCTGTAGCGTTCTCCGCTGGCAGCGAAGCTATGTCCTCAGGCTTGAAGGGGCCGTAAGTCTTCAAGTCAACGCCGACTATCGCGGGGATTTCACAAGCAAATCGTACTAATATTTTTTGCGGCATATCTCTTACTATCGATGGAGCAACAGGAATCTGCTTCCCTTCTGAAAGGTTCCTCTTCAGTCGCGAGAGTTGGCTCGATGCTTCGAGTAGCGCTCGGTAGATGTCTTCCTCCTGTAGAGTGAGGAATGCTGTAGGAATTGGTTTCTCGCTCATATGCAGGGAATTGAGCATCTTCTGAAATCTGGCCGCCACAATCTCAGATAGCAGTCTCCTACTGTTCTCTAACTCCTGTCTCAGTAGCCTGGCCTTCATCGTTTTGTTGTCCATCATTCTCTGGGCCTCTTTCAGTTTCCTTACGTGGTCTGCTGCCTTTTCGTAGAAGTGCTTTGGAATGGCCTGTAAGTCTCTCGACAACTTCTCTCTTTTCCAAGCATCATATAGTTCCTGATACATGTTAGTCAGCCAGCTCTGAGTGATGCCTTTCCTTTAGATATGAGAAGCACTGCAGCTGCGCTTGGTAGCGTAACAACTTTATCCAAGTATGGTCCGAGGGTCTGGTCTCCAACCCTGAACTGTGGAGCTTCTCTCACGTGAACTATCTCCTCTCCCCTGAATGCAATAGCATCGCCAAATGGGTCGAAGCTTTCAATGCTACTGACTTCCGCCGCTCTGAACCCGGTCTTCCCATTCAATGTTTCTGGTAGGCGAATCAGCCTATGAATATCCGTTGTGACCACAGTATCGACCTTGGTAGATTCTCTCTCCACGGCTTTCTGGATTAGTATTCTCCATGTCCCTGGGCCAATTCCTCGTGGGAGTTTCCATGCCCCCTCTCCGATCCATCTTGACACAAATTCCTCTCTGTTTCGCGCGATGGTCTTCGCAACCCTCCGGTTGACATTCCAACTTGCCAACACATCTTCTGAGGTCTCGGTAAGGATCTCATATAGACCTCTAGTGACTCTCCTCGGCCAGCCTACGACTCGTCTCTCTGGGCCTGCTCCCCTATCTAGGAGATCCGGATGAAGCTCCGGAGCGAATCCGAGGCCGAGCACGTAGTCGACAATCTCTTTTCGCTCATCGCTGTCCAGATTCTTGGCTTCACTGGCTCTTAGATGCACGTGATATCCTCTGTGTCCAGAGAAGCATACAGTTATGTCGCGCCTGAGGAAGCCAAAGTCTTCGACCAGAAAATCTAGGAGCTTGATAACTTCTTCCTTGGCTCTTTCCAAGCATGCCTCGCAAAGCCAAACTTCTTCGTCTATTCTCTCTCCTTGGCATTTCGGGCATCTTGCGGGGACGGGCCCTTTTCCTTGCGTATTGCAGTTTTTGCAGACCCAAAGATCATGGACATATTTACACGGGGTAGCGATGTGATCAGCGTCTACATCGAAGGTGAGATCCGCGCCCTGCCACCTTTTCCTATCCATCTCCTCCTCCGGCTCAAGGTAGTATGCTGTTGAATTGTATGCGTGGGCAGGAACCGTCGCTCTGATGAAGGTGCGAAGATCTGTCGCAGCCTTGAAAGCCCTATGTCTCACCATCACCCCCCCTTCGAACAACAGAAACCCGTATTCTCTTTTCTCCATTTCGGGGGGAGGTCTCACCTTCTCAACATTGTCCCTATAGTACTCTTCGAACTTCCGCTTTACGTACTCGTCACTTTTCTGCATATCTTCGGCCTCTTGGGAGCCCTCTACGAAGTCTTGCACGATAGTAAGAGAGCGGATGACTGATCTGTCTGCACAAGTCGTCTGGGGTGATGCACAAGCCATGCGTCCTCAGGGTCGCACATTTTGGTGGCTTGTACCTTGTCTTACCTCCCCTTGCTCCAGCAATGTGCTCAACTTGGTATCGTGTCTTCTTTTCATCGAAGTCAGCGGCCGTCTTGAATAGCAGCAAAACGTCCTCTTGACTTGCACCGGCGTTGACCAAGAAGGAAGTCAGAGCGAAGCGTCCGATATGAGGTATGTGCTTGCCAGAATGCATCGAGTCATACAGGTTGCGTATGCACGGAGGCATGGCCGCAGGGACAACGGTCTCGGGCAGCTCCGGGAAAGCAGCTGTGGCCCTACGCTCTGAAACCAGCCTTCTCAGCCTTTCAATCCTGCCCTTCAGAAAGCTCGGTTGCTCCGTGGGAATATCCTTCATCCTGCTGAGTATTCTGCTTTGGATCTCCTCTTGGAGAAGCCTTGCGGATTCGTCTTTGCTTACTTCAACGAATCCATGATCAACTATGCGATTAGTCAGCTTCCACCTGAACTCCCTAATCTTAAGCGCATTCTTGATGTAATTCTTGAAATCCAGTTTAAGAATCGGAGCTACCTCGCTAACCTCTACTCCGGCGAGGTCAACCTTCCAGCCGAAAGTCTTCGTGGCTACCTCGGCGACTCTATTGATATCCTCGTTGAGCAGAAACTGTGATGCTCTTCTAGATTCAGCTAGTGCGAAGCGCCTTCTAACCCAATCATCCCGAAGAATCGTCGCTAGGTACACTGCAACCGGAAATGATAGGATTTCTACATCATCGTTCTGCCACTCTGACGAAATGACGCCCTTTGCTATTGCCTCTTTGAGCCTCTCCTCAGCTCTATCGAGAATCGTCATGTAACTCTGGTCGGATAACTCCTCTATTGTCAGTCCTCGCTGCCTTACGTATTCCACTGCATCAGGAGCAACTGGATACTTAGCCTGATCAGCCTTGCTGAGCATATTGGATTGCTTATTCCGCTTCTATTCTCGGCGCAAGATAGTATTGCAGTCGTCCCTGCTGTGGCATCTCAAACTGAATCCGGACCGGCATGTTGGAAGAGTACTCGACAGTCACAATCTCAGAAGTTGTAGCTCCCGCCTTTATGATCTCAGCCAAATAGTTAAGGTTGAAGGTCGCCTTCGAGGGCTCCTTAACCTCAAGATCTAACAGGGCCTCGCTTCCTTTTTCTAACTCAATTGTGGCGCTACTTAGTTCGCCGGACGAGTTGACCACGAACTTCTCTGCAGTTGCTTCGAGTCTAACATTGTCACTTATGGCTTGGGAGTCCTCAATCATGTCTCTCAGGCTACTCGCTATCATCTTGACTCGTGCGTTGAAGGAAAGTTTGGGAGTGGGGACCTCTTCGTCGCCAGGCTCCAGAGTTGGCATGGTGAACTTTCTTGTCATCTTTCCTTTCAATGTCATATCTATCTTCTTGGTTGCCTCATCATACGCTATCTCAAGATGCTCGTCTGGCCCAACTCTTCTAAGCATCTTGAGCATTGAGTTCATATTCATTCTAATCTTCAGTGGAGCGTTACACGAATAGTTCTCGAAGGCGGAACTCGGTAGCTCAAAGTCAACCATGGCTACATGAGACGGATCCATCGACCGAAGCTTGACTGTGTCCGGCGATATTTCGAAATCAGCCTCCTCAATCAGTGTGGAGATAGCTGTGAGTAGGTTCTTCCAGACTCTTGCGTCCGCAAACGCTGCTTTGAACATATGTCTTCCCAACTCATACCGCTGCTGTAACTTCAGCCAACGGCCTTTGATCGTATCCTCTGAGACACGTTCTAACCTTAAAAGACTACAGGTATCATAGAACCGCTGATCCTAAGCACTTTCTCGCCAAGTTGTGCCGCACCGGGTGCATCGGAAGAACTGTGTAGATGACTCGTCGGCTCCTCTTGTCTGAACCAGCCAGTAAAACGCCTCGTTATTTCCGCACTTCGCGCATTCTGCTCTTGTCTTGGGAAGAGTTCGAATCTTCTGTTCCTCTTGTCCTATGACAACTATTTTCTCTGCGTCATGCTGAATCTTGCTTAGGCTCTTTTGGCCCTTTCTGGTTTCGTATCGACATTTGGGGCAACTAAGTACGACCTTCTTCTCCTTCATCTGAGGCGTGAGCGTTGTTCCGCACTTAGGGCAGAATTGCATCTGAGCTTCAACTGCCGCCCCGAAATGGCCGAAGTGTCCAATTTAATCTTTTTGGGGCGTTCACGGCTGATGCAATGAGGCCGGCAACCCTCACCGGCTCAGGTACAACGCCTCCAAGACTAGTAATCTTAAGGATCTCAGCAGCCTTTTCAGTCGTTAGACCGATACCCAGCACCGAAAGGTCTTCTTGCGGCCTGAAGTGAACGGTTTTCCTTGCTTTTTTCACCATTTGGCGCGCCAATTGAATCTGTTTTCCTTGAAGGATCGCAATCGTAGGGAGTTTCGTAGTAGCCCTGAAAGCCATAAGGTCAGTAGCATCCATAGAACCCAGCATTGTTCCATGTAAAATGGCTACTCTTAACTCGTTGTAGAACTTTGACTTTGTGACCATTGTAGCGAGTCTCTTTCCTAAAGAGCGAGCAGTAACATCGATTACAGAGGTCACAACACCGTCAAGCCACAAGCTACCTCTGAAGACAACCCCGACGGCAAGTCTTCTCCTTAGTCGTGTATTTCCATCATCTATCCCTATGACTCTGGTTTCGGCCTTCAAGGTCGTTGCCTTATCTGCTCAACAACTTCTTAAGGATCCTTTCTGAGAGAGTAGCAAACGCATCGGATGGAGAGTCTGCTTGTCTCTCGAGAACGGCTGAAGCTTCGTCTATGGTTAGGTAGTGATGAAGCCATGCGTAGGCGGCAAGCGACTCAACCGCATTCGAAACATCGCTCCTGCTCGTCCTTCTGGGTAGAAGTCTGCGGATTCCTGCCTTACGTGCCGCATCTGCCAGAATCTTGTCGCTAACCTTGGTCCCGACAGGTTGCCCAAGGTTCCGTGTCAGGGCAAGCGAATAGGCAAGATTGACGAACGAGTCTCCGAGCTGAGCTAGTTTTCTGTCTAGAAGGATCTGCATAAGTTCTTCAGTTCTCATGATGAAGGTAGCTCCGGTTGACACGCACTATTAGGATTCGCAGGTGGAAGCCGACCTAATCGAAGCCTCGCCTACCGAGCCCTCGTGGCCTTCTCGAACTCTTGAAGGAACTCGTTGTTAAGATGGCCAATTCTGTCTAACGCCTTCAACAGAGCTCGCTCGGGCGATCGGTCCGCTCGGGTTCTTACATGTAAGATAGGTTTTGCATCTAGAGGATGAGGAATATCATATCCGGCAATCTCCACTGACTTGTCCTCCAAGAGCGCATCTTGCAGCAGATTACAGAAGGTGTGTCCCTCACCCTCAATCTCAATTTTCAGTTCATTCTTTGTTTTCTTCAAAATGCTTATCTTCATTGCTCGTTTCCCCTAAGTGACGTATTTGCCGTAATCTTCTGAAAGCTTCCTACGCTCAACCTTCCCGCAAGAAGGGCACTGCAAGGTTTGATTTCGCTGTACGAGCGGCTGGCCGCATTGTGAGCAGTAAGCCTTCACTACGCCCAACCCTCTCCCTATAGTTGTTAGCTGAGGAACTCTATTCTTCGTACTTACTATTTTTGCTCGAACTATGTCGCCTGTCTTACATACCTCCCTCATTGTTCTTTCATATCGAGGGCTTGAGGACGATATGTGAAGGATGCCTGAGAAAGGTAGCCCAACGCGCTTTCGATCTATTTCAAGGATGTTGACTTGGGCGACTTTGTCCTGTGTACTCGTGACGATGCTGATCACCGTCGAGTCCTCTTCGGGGATCAGCGGCTTCTTCGTCCTTCTCTGAATTTCCACAGTTTTGTTTACTCTGTCTATTATCGCGAGGCCTATGGCCTCTGAGAATATGGTTCCCTTCTCTTCATAAGTTCCATGACCAGGGAGGAATTCTTCTATAACGCCTAGCCTTTCACCAGGAACAACAAATTGAACGCTCTGTCCAACCTTGCTAGGCATTCTTTATCATCCTAAAGAGATCGACTCTCACCAGATGTTTTCTCTTGCGATGGAACGTGAACATTTGTGGGATTTCAAGCTTGAGTTGATGTATCTCGGTGACGGTGCCTCCATGCTTTTCGGTCAGCCTTTTTATAAAGGCTCTGTTCTTCTCACCGCTCTTGTGGAGAGAATACACGACATTTCCGATCTCCAATGCCTTAGCTACGAATATCCTGTCGGCTCCTTTTCGTTGGACTCCGAAAGGCGGGTTTTGGACCACCGTATCAACCTTACCAACGATTGATGTGACATCAGAAAGTATCCATTGGACCTTTTTCCGCTGGCTTGACGTTACTGCATTGTGTTTGGCTGTCTCTAGTGCTCTTTTATCCAAATCCACACCTATTACCAGTCCGGCGCCCAAGTAGGCGCTTCCAAGTGCAAGTCTTCCAGTTCCACAACCAAGATCTGCTACAATTCTGGCACCTATGTCGTGATGCCGATGTTCTGCAATGAACAACACTTCGGAAGCGGCCTCGGCTGGAATTGTGTACTGTTCAAGGCTCGGTTTCGGCTCGGGGTGCGGCCTAAGTGACTGGAGGAAGAGTTCAAGTTCCTTTCGAGGGACTATTCTCGAATGCATAGTCTTCCCAACGCTTCACGCCTACCGCTATCATGGCTTCCTCCGGATTGAGAACAGGTTTTCTGAATCTATCTTGATCGTCCCACGCAACTCTCGGACAGGCAGTACTTACAAAGCCTTCAATATCAGAGAAGTTCTCCAGCACGATTGGGTTCATCTCTCTCAGAGCGAGTAGCACGCACTCATATCCTCTTTTCTCTAGAACCCTTCTTACCTCGGTAGCCATGGCTGGCTTGAGTTGTCCCGTCTTAAGTCCCATGAGGATTCCCACCTTTCTGGCCTTTCTGAAGGAATCTATGGCTACGTATCGCTTTCTGAAGAATCTCCTAGCGAGTTCTTCCATGTCACGGACCTGGTCTTGAAACGGATCTGATACAATGGTTCTTTTGCCTGTTGCAATTCTGACACCAAGCCCGTGAAAGTCTCCTCCAGCCAGCACCAAGAAAGCGTCCACTTTCGATGAGATGGATTTGACTGCCCCAAGCTGGCATCCGAGGACCTGCCCGTCGTACTTCAGTTCTCCATCTGCTTTCCCTACTAGGACAGTCTTTCCCGCCTCTTCTAGGATGCGTTTCGCTGTTTCCAACTCAGCGATATGCTGAATCACCGATGCGAGTCCTATAACTCGCTCTTTCTTCAGTTCTGTCAGAGCCTTTCGGACTACTCCGGCCACATTTAGTGAAGCTCTTGCTTCAATGAAGAGACATTTCTCCCTGTTGGTCCCGGACGGTTCAGAGTGGCCGATGTGGATTACGAAGTCTGCATCTAAGGCTGACGCTTCGCTCAGTGCAAGGTCACAGGAGCCGTAACATGGATCGGCCGAGATTATGACCTCGGCCGAAGTTTGCTTCTCAACTAGTCGCGACAGCTGGAACGCGGTTGGCCTAAGTCCGTCAGGCACCTGTAGGAGGACTCGCCTCGAGTTCCGCCTGTTTATCTCGCTTATGATCTTTTCTTGCTCTAGATCCAACAATTCACTTTAGGATCCTTACCGGGCTTTTCAGAAGCCGTAGAGACTTCGGTTTTCTTCGTTGTTTCGATCTTCGCTGAGTACTTCTCTTTCCTAAGACCTTAGCCGCTCTTCTACTTTGGCGACATCTAAGTATGCTTGGATCACGGTGTCAGGGTTGAGGCTCATCGAGTCTATTCCATTCTCTACGAGGAAGACTCGGACCTCCTCAAAGTCTGAGGGTGACTGCCCGCATATTCCTACCTTGACACGAGGTTTGGCTGAGTGCGCTGTCTTGATAAGTTGCGCAATCGATCTCTTGACTGCCTCGTTTCTCTCGTCGAAGAGATGTGCCAGTAGCTCGGAATCTCTGTCTATGCCTAGGACTAGTTGTGTGAGATCGTTGCTGCCGATGCTGAATCCGTCGAATCGCTTGGCGAACTCGTCTGCGAGGATGACATTGCTAGGTATCTCAGCCATGCAATATAGCTCCAGACCATTTCTGCCTCGCTCAAGTCCCTCCTCCCGAAGTACTTTGATAACCTCATCAGCTTCTTCGACGGTCCTGCAGAATGGGAACATTATCTTTACATTGGTGAGCTTCATTTCATCCCGGACTTTCCTTAATGCTCTGCATTCGAGACGGAATGCTCGAGAATAATCTCCTCCATAGTACCTGCTGCAACCCCTGTACCCGATCATAGGGTTGCTCTCGGTAGGCTCGTATAGCCATCCTCCGATGAGGTTTGCGTATTCATTGCTCTTGAAATCCGAGAGGCGAACTATGACATCTCCGCCAATAGTTCTGTCACTTGATTTGGTAGGATAGAAAGCTGCGGCGATCGTTGCGATACCATATGCAAGCTTGTCGACGAAGAATTGAGGTTTGTCATCATATCCCGCCGTTATCTGCTCAATCTTCTTCAGGTCCTCCTCAAGCTTTTGCTGTGCCTGTGGCAGGGTCATATTGTGCCTAAGGGCAACTCGTTCGAGTTCGCTCTTGTTCTGCAGTATCTCCTTCAACTTTTCAGAGTCAAGCAGGGCAAGCGGATGAACCTGGATGTGCGAGTTTATTATGAACTCCAGTCGGGCAAGGCCGACCCCGTCGTTCGGCATCTGTCCTTGATCGAACGCCTTTTCCGGAATGCCCACGTTCATCATTATGGCGGTCTTTGTTCTCGGGAAATGTGACAGATCAGCTTCTTCGACTTCGAACTTGAGAAGACCCTCATATATTCTGCCTGCCCCTTCACTGCAGTCAACCGTAACGTCGAGGCCTGACTTCAGCACTTCTGTGCCGCGTTCAGTGCCTATGACGCATGGTATCCCCAGCTCACGGCTCACAATCGCGGCGTGGCATGTACGTCCTCCCTTGTCTGTCACGATTGCTGACGCTATCTTCATTATCGGCTCCCAGTCAGGGTCGGTCATTTCCGTTACGAGGACTTCTCCTTTCTTGAATTTCGTTATGTCACGGGAACTCTGTATGACGTTAACCGGGCCTTGGCCTATCATCCTCCCGACGGGTTCACCTTCAACAAAGACTTTGCTCTTCTCCTTCAGGACGTAAGTTCTCAGTTTTGTTCGATCTTTTATAGAGTGAACGGTTTCAGGGCGAGCTTGCACGATGTACAGTTTCCCCGTTCTTCCGTCTCGAGCCCACTCAATATCCATGGGCAAACCATAATGCTTCTCAATCTCGACTGCGTATTGGGCAAGTTGCTCTGCCTCTTCGTCTGTGATAACGTATCTGAGCTGCTGTTCTGGGGGTATCGGGGCCTGTACGGTTCCACCCTTCTCGTCGTAGATTAATTTGATGGTCTTGCCTCCAGGCCTTTTGCTGATCAGTTTTCCAGTGGGCTTGAATACGTAGAATTGGTCGGGATTCACTTTTCCTTGCACGACGTATTCACCGAGACCCCAGCTACCAGTGATGTATACGACGTTCCTGAAACCTGACTCGGTATCTATGCTGAAAATAACGCCGCTGCTTGCTAGGTCGGAGCGAACCATTTTTTGAACTGCGACGGAAATGCGCACGCTTGAGTGGTCGAATCCTTTGTCAACACGGTAGCTGATGGCTCTGTTGGTAAAGAGGCTTGCCATGCACTTCTTCGTCGCCTCGATTATATCATCAACACCTCGGACATTCAGGTAGGTTTCCTGTTGACCTGCGAAGCTCGCGTCAGGCAGGTCCTCTGCAGTTGCACTGCTTCGAATGGCGCAGTCAGGGTCCTTCTCACCAAGCTTCTCGCCGAGTTTCTGGTAGTACTCCGTGATTGCCTGTTCCAACTCAGCCGGCAACTCGGCTGTTTCGATGGCCTCTCTGATCGCAGCGCCTCTCTTCTGAAGTTCAGCCACATCATGTGTGTCTAGGTTCTCAAGTTGCTTGTGTATGAAGTCAGCTAGGCCTGCCTTCTCGATGGTGAGTTGATAGGCGTATGCAGTTACAGCAAATCCGGGCGGTACCGGAACCTTGGTTCTCCTGATCATTTCGCCTAGGCTTGCATTCTTTCCGCCCACAAGCGGTATGTCTTGGCGGCCTACTTCATCAAACCAGAGCGCGAGTGGAGGATTTCTGGCGTGAGGCAAATCGAGATCGCCGTCCTAGTAGGAAGGACAGGTCATATTAAAGCCTCTCGTAGAGGCTCAAGATGCTTGAAAGAAGTTAATGTGGAAACTCTTTATTCGGCCTAGGCGAGCTTCTCGACGACTATTTTGCATGGCGTTGGGAGTTTTCCGGCACCAATCGTAAGGGCTTTCTTTGCGTGCTCAACTGCATCCCTGTTTATGCAGATTGAAAGAATTGGTTGATCAGCTCTTACTCTGGCAGCTCTGCCTGAAGGCTTTCCAAATGCTCTTCTCATTCCTTCCTGAAGTCTGTCGGCCCCAGCAGTGGCAATCATTCTGTTCTCTCTGAGGATTATGTGTGGATAGACGCAGAGGCTCAGGAAGTAACCCGTCTCCCCGAGCTTGTCAGCAAGCACCTTGTTCGCCGCGACACGGGCCGCCTCCAATGCGTTGTGCCGAATCTGAACAGCATTTCCGGCTAAGAGTGAGACCCTGTGCTCGTAGGTCGTCTTGGGATCACCCATCATGAACCTGCTGATCTTCGGTGTCGGCGATCCGTGAATATACTCTTCTCTCGTGTAGGGCTGTCCTTTTGCGTACCTGTAGTTACGACCTTTCAATGGAATCGAATCCTGTGTAGGCTCAGCATACCGTTCTTCGAGGAATATTTAAGCGTTCATCGATATTGCGAGATTAGCACCGCTTTTTCGCATGACAGGCTCGACGGACGATCCCCATTAGAAGAAGGGCTTCTCGTTTGGACAGAAGCCCTCGGGAAAGTACATTTCTGAAAGCTCTTACGGCGAATCTTCGTCTATGGCTTGGCGCCCCGACCAGATGCGTAAGCTTATCGAAGTAGCCAACTAGCCGTCTTCTAGTCTGAGAGTCGACAGGCTGGATCGTTTTCTCAAAGTAAGAGACGTGCTTACGTAACTCGTAAAGTACGATCGCGCAAGCGCTCGCTACATTCAGAGTTCTGTAGTCTTTGGTTGTTGGGATCGCTATAAGCGCATCGCATTGATCCAATTCCGTATTGGATAGCCCTGTGCTCTCTCTTCCGAACAGGAGACAGGCTCTTTCTCTCTTGGATCTGATCCTGTCCGCGTATTCCTCAGGAGAAAGAGTGACCCTGAGAACGTTTGATGGCCGCCGACTCAGAACAGCAGTGGTTCCCACTATTTGGGTGCAGTCCTCGGATGCTTCCTTGATGGTCGTTACTATCTTGGATTTTTTGAGGATGTCGCCTGCATGAGATGCATATGCCCTAGCTTGCGGGCCGATTTGCGTCTTAGGGTTGACAATCCATAGATCTGTGAATCCGAAGTTCTTCATGACCCTTGCTATCGAACCTATGTTTCCATCGTGCTCAGGCTCAACGAGAACAACTCGAACCTGCATGGTTCCTCATCTAGAACTTAAATAGCCTTCGATGCGAATGGAGACAATTCGAGAGGTTCTCCATCTCCTGCGTTGTTAGTTGGAAGACCCTCTTGTCCAGTAGCGTACTAGGTTTGACGAGACTTTCTAAGGAACTGTTCGTTGTTGAATCCATGGCACGCTTTAGGACGCCCTTGAGGATTCTCCTTCTCTGAGAGAAGAGGTGCCTAACCATTCGGTCTAGAAAGTCTTCGTCAACATGGGTAGTTTCACATCTTGGGACAATTCTGACGATGTAGGAGTCAACTCTCGGTACCGGACGGAATGCTTTTCTTGGTATGAGGTCGAGAAGTTCCACGTCTGCTCTGTGCTGCACCGCGACGGTGAGTCTCCCGTAGTTGGGCGCCCCCGGTTCCGCAACGAGTCTCGATGCGAACTCCTTCTGAAAAGTCATCGTCATGGAATCAAAGTCTCTTTTTAGAAGAAGGAATATCAGTTTTGAAGAGATGTAGTATGGTGGACTGGAGACAACCTTGTCAAAGATTGGCAAAGGAATCTTCAATACGTCTCCTTCAACTATTTCGACATTGCTCTTGTCGTGGAATTTTCTTCGCAGCAGGTTCGCAAGTGTCGCGTCCTTCTCTATGGCGATAACCTTACTTGCATACCGTTGAAGGGCCGTTGTGAGATTGCCAGTGCCGGCTCCCACTTCGAGGATTGTTTCTCCTTCTTGTAGCATAGCATAGTCAACGATTTTCTGAAGCAATGCTGCGTCGACTAAGAAATGTTGACCCCATCGTCTAGTGCTATGAATTCTGCCGTCGTCCCTTACCGACATAGCGCCCTAGATAGCCCTCGTGAAAAGTCTGTACTTTGATTCCTCACTCAATTCCTCAATTATCCTCTTTGCAATAATTTTCACTGGGTAGGCGAGACCAGCTCTCTTCTGGAGGTCTGCGAAACTCTCAAAGATTTTCCTTTCACGCTGGTTGACTATTTGCCACATGGATTTCTTGCCTATTCCAGGGAGTATCTCCAGTGCATGCATTCTCGGTGTGACTGCTTGGGCCTTATTGAAGAAATCTACGAATCTCATCTCTTGGTTCTGGATCAGTTTCTCTAAGACTACGGGTAGCTCTGCCTTCGCTGATGCAGTCAGTTCCCCATAGCTGATTCTGCCTATTATGCGGTCTACTTTTTCCCTTCTTTCCTTTCCCACATAGATCCTTTCTTGAGTCTCGACAGTACTCCCAAGCTTAAGCTCAGCCTCAAGTAGTGTGAAGTAGTCCTCACCTAAGACTTGAATTGTAGGAGCTGCTACGTGCCTGAGCCTGTCTGGTGACGATCTACCAGTGGGCAGAAAGTCCAGCACGTAGGCATATTCCTCATAGAGCCGTTTCGGTGCCTCGATACTCGCCTCTCTCTCAGTTGGTCTATCTGTTTGAGTCAAGAATTGGATCCCTGCCTCAGGTCCAGCTAGCTATTCTTTCTCGAGGGAAGCTTGCGTAGAAGTCGCCGGTGAAGCGAAAGACCTCATTTGCACCAGAACCGTCTCTAAGAGGACTCGGAATTTCATTTTATAAACCTTCCTTAGGTATTAGGCTCAGCTACGATAATGCCCCTCCCCCTCAAACTTCCATTATCTGTGTATTGGTCTCAACCGGTTACATTGAAATGATGCTAGCTGAAAATGGCAGGAACAGTCTGCTCGTTCTCTGCACTACGATCTCTAGAATCTGGATGAGAATCGCATGTTGCTAGGACAAGTGGCATCCTTGTTCCAGAGGCAATCTAACCCTCGCGGGCGGCCTGAGACACTAATCTCAGTATCTCTTCAAGTTGATCCGTTGCGACTGCCTTACCCTTGGTCGTAAGTATCGTTCGGAGTTCCTCCTTGGTCCTAGGCATGCAGTTTGCCACTTGGATAGCTTCGGCTTGGCTTAGCTTGGCCTTCTCCGTGAGTTCCTTCATGAGTCTCTCGGCTCTCGCATGGGTTGTCTTGCTGAACTTTGTTGTAAAGGCCAGGGTTCGTCGTTGGAATTCCCCTAACTCTTCTTCCTTCAACCTCTCAAGTATGCGTTTTGCCTCTATGATCGTAATATCTTTCTGATTGAGTAGCCTCCTCGGCATGTTCTTACCTTCCTAGACGTTCGAGATGTTCAGGTCTGACAAGTACCGTGGCAGGCCTGCCCCCCGCGGAGACATTTACGACGTAGCTTCGTCCTCTTTTTCCAGCTATTACTCCTATCTTTCCGTGGAATCGTCTGTGCGGCATGCCTTTGTGTATACTGGGATCAGTTCTTATGCAGACCTTTTCTCCCGCGCTGTACGCCTGCAGCAGCTTACCTATGCTTATCTTGCCTCTCTTTCTCCGGTCTTTCCTGAAGAGCGCCCTAGTCTTGGAACGATATCCCTTCGATCTCTTGACCATGAGCCTCACCAAGCATCAGATTTGGGCGACGTTTTCAGTCGCCTTTCATATACACTTTTCCCTACGGTTTCATCTGAAAGAACCCTTTCTTGAGCATCATGGGTTGCCGTCGTCGCATCATCTTCATCATCTTCTTCATATTTGAGTATTGATTGACCAGCTCCTTGACTTCTTTCTCACTTCTTCCGGATCCCCTTGCAATTCGTCTGGCCCTTGAGGAGTCGATAACCTTGGGTTCTTGCACTTCTTCCTGCGTCATCGACTGTATGATTACTCTCCAAGCATCTAGCTTTTGCTCGGCTGTATCCATAGCATCATCAGGTATGTTAAAGCTGCCTGGAAGCATTCTGAATACTTTCTTGAGAGGCCCCATTTTTCTTAGTGCTTCCATTTGTTCAAACATGTCCTTTAGTGAAAATCTGCCTTCCAAGAAGACTTTGGCCTTTTCTTCGGAGACACCTAATTCGGCCTCTCTGACTTTCTCCACTAGACCCTTGATGTCCCCCATTCCTAGAAGTCTGCCAACGAAGGTGGACGGGACGAATTCCTCTAGATCGTCAACCTTTTCTCCTGCTCCCACAAACTTGATCTTTACTTTAGTGGCTGCGACCGCTGAGAGTGCTCCACCTCCTCGGGCTGAGCCATCAAGCTTTGTGACGAGTATTGAGCCGATGTTTGTGGCTTCCGCGAACGCCATGGCCTGAGCCATGGCCTGCTGTCCAATCGTGCCGTCGATCGTGAGTACAATCTCATCTGGGCGTATTGCTTCTGCAAGTTCTTTCATCTCTTCCATGAGGTCTCTTTCGTTTCTATGTCGTCCAGCCGTATCGATAATTGCGACATTACACCTTTCCTTTTCAAGGTACGCCACTCCACTCTTAGCTACTTTCCATGATGCCTTTTCGGAGGGGTCCCCGTACACAGGCACGCCTATCCTATCTGCAAGTTGCTTGATCTGCTCAAAGGCCCCTGGCCTGAAAGTGTCGGCACAGATCAGTCCGGGCTTGAGCCCTCTTTTTTGGTAGAATCTCGCGATCTTCGCGGCGCTAGTGGTTTTGCCGGAACCCTGAATTCCAACCAGCATCATGAGAAAGATCTTTCCAGGCTGGATCATTGTTCCTGAGGGTTCTTCACCTAGGAATCTGGTGAGTTCTTCGTATAGGACCTTGATCACATGTTCTCTTCTTGAGACTCCCAGTGGGAGACTTTCGCTGATGGCCCTCTGCTGTATCCTAGATGAGAGCTGGAGAACCAGATCGACGTTTACGTCGCCTTGAAGCAATGCTCTCTGCAGATCTCTGACCAGTTCTTTTACCGCAGTCTCATCAACTAACGGAAGTCTCAACAGTTTTCTTATGGTTTCGTTTAGAGACTTGCCGATATTCTCGAGCGCGCTCAGTTCTGAGTCTCCGCCTTGCTTCGATCAGGTTTTCTTGATATGTTCAACATCATTACTTCTTCTCTTAAACATTAGCTGCATGAATACAACAAGTCTTTTCTGAACCGATATGGAGCAGAGTCGAGAGACGAGATTTGGAATCTGTCACCGTCGTTGAGAGGAAAGAGATGCCTCTAGGCCTCACCCTTATCAATGGCCTTCCGGACGTAGGCCTCGTTGGGGTTCTGGCAGTATCGCATCTGGTTTCCTCCCTCAAGATGGAGGAAGCCGGATCGATTGAGTCAGAGCTCCTTCCGCCCTTGGTCGTTCTCCATAGAGGTCTGCCGAAGTCTCCAATACGGATCTTCTTCAAGGAATCACTTGCTGCAATAGTATCTGAAACGGCTGTACCGTCGGAAGCAGTCTACAGTCTTGCTGACGCTATTGTGAAATGGGCGAACTCAAAGAAGGCCAAGATAGTCATCTCGGTCGGGGGGATGGCCGTTCAGAATCGTCAGAATATCGAGAGGCCTAAGGTTTTCGCAGCGCTAACCGACGAGAACCTAATCGAGATACTCGGAAACTCTGCCGAGGTTCTCCAAGAGGGATACATGGTTGGACCATACGCCCTGATCCTCAGGAAGTGCCTCGACTTCAAGATAAGCGGAGTCACCCTGCTAGCGCAATCATTCTATAACTATCCGGATCCGGAGGCTGCAGCGGCTGTACTTGGATCCTTGGAGAAGATTACAGGCATTACACTAGACGTTTCTGAACTTCTGCAGAAAGGAGAAGAGATCCGCTTAAAGGCAAAGGACATCATGAGGCGTACGCAAGAAGAAATGTCCAAGATGAGCAAGTCACATGAGTACGAGGTTCCTCCACTCTACGGATAGGTGACCACCCAGATGCTTAAACCTAGAAGGCGTCGAGCCCTCGACATCGTGAATGACTCGGGAAGACATGCAAGGAAACTCAAGAACGAAACCTTTAGGTCAGGTTGGGATGAGGTTGCGCGCTCTATTGAGCCCTTATCAAGTGTCACGGTCGGCGCAGAGGAGATTACGGTTACGGTGGATCTGCCACTCGTAGACGACAAGCACGTCAAGGTTCAAGTTCATGGCATAGATACTGTTGAGGTCTATGCCAAGACGAAACGGACTGTTAGATTTGATGACTTGGGTATCAAACATAGGAGTGGGGAGTTCACGTGCTATCATACTTTGATGGAGCTTCCCGAACCTGTGGATGGTGCCAAGGTCATTCATCATTTGAAGCGTGGAATCTTGGAGATACGCCTTCCGAAGTTGCGTCAGGGATAAGTGCGGCGATAGCTACTCTCCGCCTTTTGAGACTCGTTCGAGTGCTGAGGCGACTATGAGCGGAAAGCATATGGTAACATCGCCTATGACGGTCGCATACTTGGCTCCTTGTCGGATCTTGCCCCAGCTTATGGCCTCCTCCAAATATGCACCGCTGAGACTACCAGCCTCTGGCCGGTCCATCGTGACTTGAATCGCCAGATCAACTCCCTCCCTCAGGATGTTCGCCATCAAGACGTGATGCTTAGGACTGCCTCCGCCCAAGATTATTGCTGCAGACTTCTTCGCGTCTAGCCCTAACTGCATCAGACATTTCAAATCCTGGAGCGGGTCGATGGCAAGCGGCTTCGTCTGGCCATAGGTCCAAAGGTTCAGTCCAATCATGGAATCAAGAAATCCCGGCGAGAAGATAGGAACATTCCGGTTTCTGCACTTTGCTAATATGGATGAGGGGTCGTTCAACTTGGCTACGATCTGACTGAAGAAATCCTGGAGGGTCAGATGTCTTCTCTCATCTTCCGGGAGTTCATCCAAGACCTGAAAGACGAGTTTCTCCAGAGCCTCGAACGCTTGTAACCGGACGTAGACATCTCCGATCCTGCCGATCCCGTCCTTACGGAGCTGTGGATCGTCAGCAGAGAGTGATCCAACAAAGTGTCGATACCCCAATGCCTCTATGATGTCATGTACAATGTTAGCCCCTGTGGTCACGATGGCATCGACGAATCCTCGATCAACGAGATCTGCAAAGATTTGCCGTAGTCCTCCCGCAACGAGCGGTCCAGACAAAGACAGAAATACGGTGTACTCTGCGTCGGAGAACATTTCAGTCATTATTCTGGCGGCCTGTGCAATTCTCCCAGCTCCAAGGGTTCCGCAGGCATCCATCTGTTGAACAAGCTGGTTCACCGTCATGCGCGGTTGGACTTTCATCTGCTCGGCAACTTTCATACTGTCCACTAATCCATGCTTCCTGAATGACGATAAGATGCATTACAACTCTAAGACTTTATTCTAACGATCTTGTTTCTGCCCAGCATCCGCCAGTACTCGACTTCTTGGCCGGGAGAAATCCTTCCTCTCAGCTCCTCCTCGCTGGGAAGAGGTGTGTCGAACATCTCGTAAGTTTCCACATCCATTAGCTGGATGGTATCTCCCGTCTGTGAGATCACTTGTGCCGTCTTCTTCTCTATGATTGGAACGTCAAGCTTTCCATCGACAGGGCTGATCACTGTCTTTTTGTTGTTCGTGAAGACTCCGATCGCAACGATTCTTGCCTTTGCAGCTCCGTGTTTTCCCGGCTTACTCTTCTCATACTCAACTATCTTGCAGGGCTCGTCGTCTATGACGATGTATTGACCAATCCTGATTGAGCCCACATCTACTGGTCTGCTCAACCATTTCACCGGCCCGATCACTCTAAGCATCGAATCAAATCTAAAAAGGCTTGCCAATCTATGATGTGGCAAGCGAACCCACTGCAGGTTTATAACAAAACAAACTGATAGTAAGGGCTGGTGCTGCGTCATTGATCAAGAGAATCGGCGTGGTTTCGAGGCTCGATGATAGTGAAGCTTTGGAGACTGCAGCCAACCTCTTCAAGTTCATACTTGGCAAGCGCCTTGTTGGAATACCTGAAGAAGAGTTCGCAAGGCTGAAACGTCTTACTGGTGGGAAACCACTCTCTGAGATGAGGGCTGACCTAATAGTCACGGTCGGGGGAGATGGGACGGTTTTGAAGACTTCCATGCTTATTCCTGAAGCTGACACGCCGATTCTAGCAGTAAACATGGGAAGGCGAGGATATCTGACTGAAGTGTTGCCTGGACAGGGAAGGGAAGCCATCAACGATTGCCTGAAAGGAAGAGTCAGACTGGAAGAACACATGAAGCTCTCTGTGGTTCACGATGGCGGCTCCAGCGTTGACGGTCTGAATGAGGCGTTATTCGTGCCCACTCTTCCCCACAAGATGATAGCTCTCAACATAAAGGTGGGAGGGCACGACCTTGTCGACTGTCGTGCGGATGGGTTGGTCGTGGCTACGCCCACCGGTTCTACAGCGCATGCTTTCTCGGCCGGGGGACCTGTCTTGGATCCCTCGCTTGATGCCTTCGTGCTGGTCTTCATTTGCCCCGTAGACCCAATTCACCCTGTGGTTGTTCCAGCGAGGAAAGAGATCGCTATCAGGTTGAGCAATGCTGCCTCCCAAGCCTCCGTAATTGTTGATGGAAGACATCGGCGAGACCTTGCGCCGGGAAAATCAATCCTGATAAAGAAGTCGAAGCGTAAGGCTGTATTCGTTCGTTTCGACAGGCCAAGAATCAGAAGAAGCTTGGTACGCTTTCCAGCGGTGGAGATCGGAAAAAGTGAGAGTGCTGGTCCTTGACACTTCAGCATTTCTTATGGGTTTCAATCCGCTATCCGTAGATCTCAAGGTATTCACGGTGCCTTCAGTCGAACAGGAACTCTCTGCGACAAGCATGGCTATGGTTCGTTTCTCTGCCGCGCGCGACTCAGGCAGACTCGACGTGAGAAGGCCTACCGAGTCCTCCCGGTCACGAGTCAAGGACGAGTCATTGAGGTTGGGAGAACAACTGGTGCTCTCGGAGGCTGATTCTGAGATTCTGGCGTTGGCACTTGATCTCAAGGATTGCGGTTTGGAGCCCGTCGTAGTGAGCGACGACTACGCCGTTCAGAACGTGGCAGAGACGCTTTCCGTTGCATACGCTTCGCTTGCAACGTTTGGGATATCATATGAGTTCAACTGGATTTCTTACTGTCCCGCCTGCTTCAGGCGCTATCCCCAGACTCCTGCCTGCACTGAATGTCAGGTCTGTGGAACCACGCTGAAGAGGAAGGTTTTAAGAAAGCTTGAGGCGAAGAAGAAGCTCTAGGAGATACACTTGAAATCACTTGACCAATTGATCAAGAAGGCACAAGAACTCAAATCGAAAGGGCTTAACACTCAAGAGATTTCCGAGGAGTTGAAGGTTCAAGCTGACACAGTTGTCTGGCTTCTTCTTCGCGGAAAAGAGCGACTCAGAAGGCCCGTCCCTATCGACCTTTTCGTCGACTGGAGTCACATAGGGTCAAATGCTCGCCGCCTATCTCTGGCGGGCTGGGCACTGGCCGATTTGGCTCGAGAATCAATCAGAAACGAGGAATTTGAGGCGCCCGATGCGGTCGTCGCGGTTGAAGGAAGCGGCATGGTTCTAGGAATGGCCGTGGCCGAAGAGCTTGAGAAGCCTTTTGCCGTGGTTAGGCCGCAACGCATTGCCGATAAGAGGTTGTCAGGGGCAATCAATCCATCCTTTGCATCCATCGATAACAAGAAAGTGCTGGTGGTTGATGCGGTGCTTATGGAAGGTGAAACAGTCAAGGCTGTGGTTCAGACTGCTCGAAGTGTCAGAGCAAAGCCAACTGGCATTGTTGTGCTCATAAACAAGAGCAATCAAGACAGCATAGATGGGATTCCTTTGAAGGCGCTGATCCAGCTACTCAGCATGGCAAGGAGTTAGCCTTTCTTGGTGAACTTTGCCACAAAGTAGCCCGAGTCATGGAGTTGTGGATGGAATCTTTGGGTTAGTCTCCCTTCCGGCAGCAAGGCATCAAACCCCTCTGAACCAAGCATCAAGCTCTGCTTTTCCATCTCTAGTCCGCACTCCTCAACCGCGAACTTGACGTTTTCCTCGCACTCAGGCAAAGTCATGGTGCAGACGCTGTAAACCAAGGTTCCTCTTGGACGAAGTATCTTGGAAGCAGCTTTCAGGAATTGTTTCTGGTATCGAGAGAGTGCGCGGATCTTCTCCTGCGAAGTGTACTCATACGTCTTGGGCTTGACTCCTAACGCAGAGCACGGGGGATCTACCAAGCATCTGTCGGCAACAAGATCCGGAAAGTCCACATCCAAATATCTCGCGTCATGGGTGATCAGCACTACTCCCTGACAACCGAGCCGCTGAAGGTTCTCTCTGGTAAGAGTAATCTTCCTTTCGTTCCTGTCTACTCCGATTGTTTTCGCATGTCCCTTTGTAATCTGGCAAATATGCGAGAGTTTGCCGCCTGGCGCACAAGTCAGATCAACTATTGTTTCGTCTGGCTGTGGGTCTAGGATTCTGGTTGTCAGGATTGCCGGTAACGATTGGGGATACACAAGGCCTTGCTCGTACTCAGGCATTTCTCTGAGGCTTGGAACTTTGAATAGGGGAAAGACAACTTCGATGGCAAGTCCTCGACGAAGAGTCAGTATGTTGTTCTCACTCATTTGAGCGATGCCGGCGCCCACAACCTGGCCTTCATCATCAGTGATCGAAACTTTGTCACCTCTTCTCAGGCCTTGACATTTTCTGACGCCCGGGGCGTAGACATGTGCGCCCTGCAAGACAGACTCGGCTGTAAATTTGTCTACGGCGATTTTCTTGGCAAAGTTCCGAGTAGATCTTGAGGTTTCAACTTCAAAGTACAGTGCCTCATCGATAACCGGATGCCTATGTACCTGTAGACCGTTCGTTTCGAATCGCCTTACGACGCGATCTACAGTTGTCTTCAGAGTGTTCACTCGGAAGTAGTACCGGAGTCCAGGCCGTTTTAGCGACTGAACCGCTTTGCTTAGATCGTCGCCGTAGACTCTTTCCAGCTCTGAGAGTGTGTCCACTGAAAAATGGAATCTTTTAGCCAGCGCATCTAGCTGGAGCATTGCTGCGTTCTCGTTACCGGCCGATTTCTATCGAGATTAGAGGCGTAAGACTTCTACTCGCTTGCTTTCAGTATCCACCGTCGCGATTGTCGATTGTCCACTAAGGTATCCGCAGACCTCGCCTGGGTTGACAATGAGAGTTCCACCTGAGACGTATGATTTTGCTTCATGAGTATGTCCACAGACGATTAGGTGATAGTACTGGCTTCTAATCAGGGAGTTGAGTAGGTCAAGTTCACTTCCATGGGTCAGGGCAACTCTCATTCCTTCCGCTTCAACCTCCGCGAACGTGCCGGAAACTTCCTTTCCGACCTCGGCAAACCTCTTTCTCAGGAGTTCTTTTTCAGCATCATTGTTTCCGTAGATCGCTATCATCGGCGCTTTCAGGTCGCTAAACGATCGCGGAACAAAAGGGCTTATGATATCTCCCGCGTGAAGAACGAGTGATACCTTGGCCCGATTTAATGCGTCGACTGCCCTTCTGATCATTGGTAGGTTGTCATGCGTGTCCGATATCGCTCCGACGATCAACTCATTCACCGTAACTCAGATGTCGTGTCGGAGCTATATTGAGGTGTCGTAGACGCTACTTGCGCTTCATTCGAATGAGATCTTCTACAATCTCAGTGGCCAAGCGTTGTGCTGCTGTTGACACTTCGCGGCTGAGGCCTTTAGTGAAATCTGTTCTTGGTTCTATCTCGACTCCGTATATCGTCACTTTCTTCGGCATGCTCCTTGATGCGAAGTGTCTTCCGAGTTGATAGGCGGAGGCGAAGTTGAAGCGATGAGGAGTAGTAAAGTGCACTGTATGCTTGAGCTGTTCCGGGTTAAGTATATGTATAGCTCCGATCCGACCTCTTGTCGCTACTGCGTCGATTACTATTGCCCTATCGTACCCCATCATTTCCTCAACGACCTCAATGCCGCCTGCACCGACTTCTTTGATGTCAACGCTAGGAGTACGCGGCAGTTTTCTTCTCACTAGCTCGGCTACATGGTTTCCTACACCGTCGTCGCCGAGAAGAGTATTGCCGACACCAATAACAACGGTCTTCAGAGGCGCCTCATCCTCCTGATCAGCTGCTTCTCCGGACTGTAGATATCTATCTCAAGTGGCATCTGTCCCGGTAGGGTATGTGTCGCACATGCCAGACATGGGTCGTAGGCCCTGAAGGCCATCTCGACCATGTTCAGAACTTCGCCATCGGCCTTCCCCTTTCTGATTAGGCTTTGGGCCGCTCTCTTGACAGACATGCATATCCCAGCGTGGTTATGCGTTGTAGCGACTATCAGATTGACTGCTTGCACGATTCCCTTGGGATCTGTCTTGTAATGGTGAATCAGCGTTCCTCTGGGTGCCTCGACCGCTCCAACTCCTTCCTTTGGGGTCGCCGTTGGAACAGTTCTTACTTTGCTGCTTCTCACTTCAGGATCCTGAGCCAGCTCCAACAGCCTCTCACTTGCGTAGAGAGTCTCGATGACTCTGGCCCAGTGATATGCTAGAGTTTCATGAGCAGGTTTTTTCAGGGTCTCGAACATCTTCTCGTAGGCGGCCTGAGCCAATGGGGTTGCGATTTCATCTGTAACATTGAAACGCGCTAAGGGGCCAACCCTGTAGACCCCGCTAGTCTCTCCTTCGGTCAGACCTTTCCAACCAACATTTTTGAGGTATGGAAACTTGAGGTAGGTCCATGACTCCACATGCTCCGAGAGATGTTTGAGGTATTCCCTCGGTTCGAATAGGGCAAACTGGTCTCCCTCCGGATCGACTATCTTCAAGCGCCCATCGTATAGGTTCATTTTCCCATGGTCGTCTACCATGCCCATGTAGAACGTTCTAAGTCTGTACGAGTCGTCCGTGACCAAGTCGAAGTGTTTCTTGTTCTCCAAGACTGTCTCTTCGAAGATGTCGACCGTGAACTTTGAGTGATCTAACAGAAATTTGGCCATCTCTTGTATCTTTCCGCAGTCGCCTTCAGAGAGTGGCTTTGAGACTCCTCCTGGAACTGCGAAGACCGGATGGATAGCTCTGCCACCCACTATCTCCTCTATTTCATGCGCGTATCTTAACGCTTTGAGGACATTGCGGCCTGCTTCTGCACTTACTTTCTTCAGAACTCCTGCTATGTTTCTCTCCGACGGCGGTGCTCCTGTTCCCACAATGAAGTCTGGTCCTCCCAGCGCGTAGAAGTGGGTTGAGTGGTCGTGGACGAAGAATGCGCAGTATCCTAGTTCTCTAATCTTCTTCGCGGCTTCTGGGGGATCAACGCTGTAGACCGCGTCCGCTGCCTTCGCTGAGGCTAGATGGTGGTTCCAAGGGCAGACACCGCAGATCCTTGTGGTGATGTTTGGCATTTCTTCGACTGGTCTTCCTTCGCAGAACTTCTCAAATCCTCTAAGTTCCACGGTTTGGAAATATGCTTCGTTGACGTCGCCTTTCCTATCTAAGAGTATGTGGATCTTAGCGTGTCCCTCAAGTCTTGTGACTGGGTCGATCTTGATTAGTTTGGTCTTCTGCACGTGAGTCACTTTTTGAAAGTTTTTCGATTGAGGATTGACGACGGAAGCGTGAACATGTAGAACGTTCCGACCGGATCTTCGATCTCGTCGATAAGCGTCTTGACCTGTTCTTCACTCATCTGTTCCTCTCCTTCTAGGCCTAGTACCGAGCTGAGTGAAGCGATCATCTTGGCTCCTTGGTCAACGGCTCTTGATGTGGGTCCCATGCACCCTCGGCAGGGCATGTTTACATTGATGCATTTGGCTCCGCACCCCATCCTTGTTGCCGGTCCCAAGCAGATGATCCCTTGATCTAAGAAGCATTTTTCTTGGTCAGGGGTAGTGTCAGAAATCCTGTAGATTTTCGCGATCTTCTTTTCTTGTCGCTTTCTTTGACATTCGTCACATAGGATTCTGTTCGGAGCCAACGTTGCCCCTTTCTGTGGCAGTTTCCCTTCTAGAATCGCTTCAATCGCCTTGTCTACTAAGGCCGTTTCTGGGGGGCATCCGGGGAGGAAGTAGTCTACCTCCACATAGTCATGGAGGCATTGGACTGTGTCGAACTTTCTTGGAAGGTGAAGTGAATAATCGCTAACAGTTGTCTCTGGACTTGGTTCCTTAGAGTCCGGGTTATCCGTGCTAGGTGTCTCCTTGAAGACAGCTGCCAATAGCTGTTTGGTTGTTGTAAGGTTCGCAAGGCCCGGCACTCCGCCGTGGCAGGCGCAGGCACCAAACGCAATCATGGTCTTTGCCTTCTTTCTCAGTAGTTGGGCTATCTCCTTGTTTTCTTCGTTGGCGATTGAGCCATGGTAGAAGCAGAGGTCGATGCTGCCTTCTGGGAGTCGCTGAAGTTCTTCAAGCTTCTGATCCGAAGCTGTAGGCCAAAATACGATCTCAATAGCCTTGAATAAACCTGTCAGCTTTTCAGCTAGGTTGACTATGGCCATGTCGCAACCAGAGCATGTTGCGCCCAAGCCGACAGCCAATTTGAGTTTCGTTTGGCTCATTGTTTTCAACTCGCTTTGAGGGGGTTCGGGCCTAAGGCTCGAATCTGCTCTGTGAATTCGTTTGCAACTCTGGCGAACTTGTCCGCCTCCGAAGCGGAGATCCATTCGAGCCTTACGCGTTCTCGCTCTATACCTAGTTGATCGAGAAGTTTGAGAAGCAGATAGTATCTTCTCCGCGCCTTGAGATTTCCAGTCAAATAGTGGCAGTCGCTTGGAGGATGGCATCCCGCTATGAGCACCCCGTCTGCACCGTTCTTGAGCGCAGTCAATATGAAGCGGGGGTCGACTCTTCCGCTACACATTACGCGTATGATTCTCAGGTTGGGAGAGTACTGAATTCTGCTTGTCCCCGCTAGATCAGCTCCAGCGTAGGAGCACCAGTTGCAGAGGAAACCGAGTATGTAGGGCTCGAATCTACTTGCCATGTCGCTCACTTTGCAATCGCGTGTTCAATCTGAGTCATAACTTGCTCGTCGGTGAAATGATTCATTCTGATGGCGCCTGCCGGACAGGCGGAAGCGCACGCTCCACATCCCTTACAGAGCGCCTCGTTGATTCTTGCCCTCTTGTCTTCAATTGAGATCGCCTGGTATGGGCATAGGAGAACGCAGATGCCGCAGCCTCCACATATGGAGTCGTCGACCGTAGCGTAGTAGGGCTCGACTACGTACACTCCTGGCGCCATAAGCGACGCGGCCCCTGATGCCGCAGCTTTTGCTTGAGCAACTGCATCAGGAATGTCTTTCGGGCCGGCAGCAGTTCCCGCAATAAGTACGCCTTCTACCACCGTATCGACCGGTCTCAGTTTCGGATGGGCTTCGGAGAAGAATCCGTCAGGCCCGGTGGGTATCTTGAGGACTCTTCGGATCTCCTTTGTGTCTACGCTTGGAACGATCCCAACCGAGAGGACGACAAGATCCGCCTCTATCTCCAACGGGTTTCCTGAAAGGGTGTCCTCTGCTCTAACGATGAGGTTTTGGGTTTTTGGTTCTTCGAGTATTTCGGCTACTCTTCCTCGTGTGAACAAGACTCCGTAATCCTTTGCGGTCCTCTCATAGAACTCTTCGAAGCCTTTGCCGAAGGCCCGTATGTCGATGTAGAATATTCGAACATCGATCTCGGGGTGTTTTTCTTTCAACTGCCTGGCCTGCTTCACTGCATACATGCAACAGACTCTTGAGCAGTAGAGATTGGTTCTCTCATTTCTGGAGCCCACGCATTGAGCGTAGACGACCCTTCTCGGTTCTTTGAGATCTGAAGGCCTCAGCACTTTGCCTGCTGTGGGTCCTGATGCGTTGAGCATTCGCTCCACTTCGAGTGAAGTCACAACATTTTGGAAGACGCCGTAGTTGTATTCTTGATCGCTTAAGGGGCTGTATGGATCGTACCCTGTAGCGACAACTATGGTGTCGACATCAAGCTCAATCTCTTTGGGTGCTTGATCGTAGTCTATTGCCTCGGGGTCGCAGACATCCTTACATTTTCCGCAGGCTAATGGTGTCAAACCGAGACAGTTTACTTCGTCTAGGACATAGGATGGAGGCACCGCCTGAGGAAACGGGATATAGATTGCTTTTCTCCAGCTCAAGTGGGCATTGAACTCGTCTGGAACTTCGACGGGGCAAATCTTCGTGCACTCGTCGCATGCGGTGCATTTTTTCTCATCGACGTACTTTGGTTTCTGTAGTATGGTGACCTTGAAGTTTCCTATGAATCCCTGAACATCCTTTACCTCGGCGTATGTGAAGAGCTTCACGTTAGGATGACGTGATACAGAAACCATTTTGGGAGTCAGAATGCATGACGAGCAGTCCATTGTCGGAAAAGTCTTGTCGAGTTGTGCCATTCTTCCTCCTATTGTCGGAGACTTCTCAACTAGGTAGACTGTGAAGCCTGAGTTTGCCAAGTCAAGTGCCGCTGATATGCCTGCTATTCCTCCGCCTATGACTAAGGCGTTCCTTCCAACTTTGACCTCTTTCGGTTTAAGTTCCTCTAGCATTGCGGCTCTTGCGACTGCCATTCTCAATATGTCTTTGGCTAGTAGCAACGCTTCTTCAGGATTATTCATGTGAACCCAAGAGTCTTGCTCTCTGATGTTTGCCATCTCGAAGAAGTAGGGCGACACGCCTTCTTCTTGAAGGACTTTGCGGAATGTCGCCTCGTGTAAGGTGGGCGTGCAGGCCGCCACTATAACTCGATTGAGCTTGCTCTCATGAATGTCTTTTCTTATCAACTGTTGTCCTGGATCTGAACACATGTACGTGTAGTCCTTTGCCAAGATGACGTTCGGGAGGGTTTCCACATAGCTGAGAAGCTTCTTGATGTCGATTACTCCTGCTATGTTGGTTCCGCAGTGGCAGAGGTAGATGCCTATCCTAGGCCGCTCGGACATTTTTCTCCTCCACCAGTTTCAGCGTGTAGTCGTAGCCCGCGGCGAAAGCGCTAAGGTTAAGCTTGTCGGTTCCTTTTGGCACGAAGCGAACTATCGCTTTTTCCACAGCTTTGGAGTCGATGACCTTTGATGCAGCTGTTACGCTTCCGATCATCACCATGTTTGCAACGATTCTCTTTCCGATTTTCTCAGCCATTCTTACCGTAGGAACGGCATACATCTTCACGTTCTTTATCTCTTTGAGACTTAGGACCATGTCAGGATCGTAGATTATGATTCCTCCGGGCTTTACGTCGTCTACGTATTTGTCGAATGCTTCTTGTGACATCACACCGATGAGGTTAGGTTGCTCGACCTTTGGATAATCAATCTCACCGTCCGAGATGACGACTTCGGACTTGCAAGCGCCCCCTCTGGCTTCGGGTCCATAAGATTGTGTCTGTGTCGCTTTCTTTTGGTCGAAGATGGCTGCCGCAGTTCCAAGAACAACTCCGGCTAGAACGATGCCTTGGCCGCCGAGTCCTCCAAGCCGAATCTCATAGCGGGGCATTCGTCAACTTTCCCTCTTGGTCAAGCCTTCCTTGAATGGTGATCATCTGCCGCCTTAGTAGGTCTGTGTATTCGGGCTTATCGATGTCAACAAATTCTCCTACCACGATCTTGTCCAATCCAACTTCTGCCTTGAGAGGATCCGTGAAATGTTGGATGATGCTCTTTTCCTTGAGCCAGTTGGACTGATCCATGGGGCCAGGCATTTTGTTTCTTCTGCCGTATTGTTCGGGGCAAGGCGAAATTACTTCAACGAAGGTGAAGCCTTTCTTCGCCAGTGCCTTCTTGATTGATTCTCTTATTCTTCGAACATGTATTGTGGTCCATCTAGCCACATAGACGGCGCCTGAGGCGGTTGCCAAGTGGACGAGGTTGAAGGGGTGCTCAATGTTACCGTACGGTGTTGTTGTAGTTCTGTCTTGGAGTATGGTTGTCGGGCCCGATTGTCCCCCAGTCATTCCATAGTTGAAGTTGTTTGAGCAAATCACGGTCATGTCCATGTTTCTTCGGGCCGCGTGAATGAAGTGATTTCCGCCTATCGCAAAGAGATCCCCATCTCCACTTATCACTACTACCTTGAGATCCGGCCTTGTGGCCTTTAATCCTACAGCGAAGGCAATCGCGCGTCCGTGGGTGGTGTGAAAACCGTCTAGGTTGACATATCCGGATATTCTGCCTATACATCCAATCCCTGAGACTACTACGACCTTGTCGAGATCCATCTTCAATTCGTCTAAGGCTCGTACAAACTCGCTGAGAATGACGCCGTCCCCACACCCGGCGCACCAAATATGGGGGATCATGCCTTTTCGCGTAAACTTCTCTAAGGGATGCGCTTCTTGAATCATCACTCATTCCTCGCAAGATGTGTGAGGAGTTCTTCTGGTGTGTGGGGGTCTTCGCCTAGTTTCGGTACAAACGTGATTCTGTGATAGTCAAACCTTCGTTCGACTTCTCGAACGATCTGGCCGTAGTTCATCTCGGCGACCACGATCCTATTTACTTGGTTTGCGATGTCTTCTATTTCCTTGTCTGGGAATGGCCAGATCGTTGTTAAGCCAAGGAACCCGGCCCTTATTCCTCGTTTTCTAGCGCGGGTTACCGCTGCCGTGGCAGATCTTGCTACGCTTCCATATGCAATTAGGCATACATCTGCGTCGTCCAAGAATAGTTTCTTGACTTGGACTATTGCGTCTCTGTTTCTTCTTATCTTGTCGCATAGTCTTCTAACGAGTTTTGTCTGCTCTTCGGCGCTGTCAGTTTGAGGGTGTCCTGTCTCGTCATGTGTAAGTCCGGTAGCGTAGAATCTGTAGCCTTCCCCAAAGATTGCCATCGGTGGAACGAGGTCCTCATCGGGGTGGAAGGGCTTGTATAGCTCCGGAGGCACGGTTGGCCTCTTTCTGTTGACGATCTCAATTTCATCTGGAGTAGGGACGACGAGTCGCTCTCTCATGTGACCTATCAGTTCATCCATCATTACGAAGACAGGGATTCTATATCTCTCTGCCAAGTTGAAGGCTTGAACAGTCAGGTCAAAAGCTTCTTGGACCGAAGAGGGTGAAAGCGCTACGATCTCGTAGTCTCCGTGCGAGCCCCATTTCGCTTGCATTATGTCCTGCTGTCCGGCTTTAGTTGGCTGACCCGTGCTGGGGCCACCTCTCATCACATCGACAATCACTATGGGAGTCTCAGTCATAGCTGCCAGCCCTATGTTCTCCTGCATGAGGCTGAATCCTGGGCCAGATGTTGAGGTCATGGATTTGACTCCTCCATAAGACGCGCCGATTATTGCCGCGACCGAGCCAATCTCATCTTCCATCTGGAGGTATACTCCTCCAACTTCAGGTAGTCTTCTCGCCATATGTTCCGCCACTTCGGTGGCAGGTGTGATCGGGTAACCTGCAAAAAACCTGCAGCCGGCAGCGATCGCGCCTTCAGCGCATGCGATGTCTCCTTGTGTGAAGTGCGCTCCGCTCAATATGTCTCTTCTCAGCATTTGTCTTCCCCCTTCTTTCGTAGGAAAATGGCGAGGTCAGGGCAGATCTCCTCGCATAGGCCGCATCCAACACATGCTTCTTCGTCTACGACTCGAGGTGGGTGAACGCCGTGTACGTTCAGCTTGGGATCGTAGTCAAGCACGTCTTTCGGGCAGAGTTTTATGCAGAGCTCGCAGCCTTTGCATCTGTCCGGTACCGTGACGATATCAACCTCTAGGATCTTCAGCTTGTGCTGGGGGGAAAGCGGCTTTCTAATCGTCTCCAATGCCCTCCCGCCACCTAGATGTGGGGTTCTTCAACGTAGGCGTGCCTTCTCACCTTTCAACCTTGTCGGAGACTGTTCGACTGCGTCCGGCCCGGCTCGGAGCGATGCCAAAATTATCGCATACCTATAAAACCGTATGCTTAGAAGATGATCAAGCAAATAGCAATTCCTCGAAGTGTTAACGTGCGTTTGGAGAAAGGCGATTTGCAGAAAAGAGTAGGAATCCACAAAAAAGACGAACTTAGATTAGAGGATCTACTAGACCGAGTGAAGGTTCATGAACGCTTCAAAGATGTCGGAGGAATAGGCATATTCATCGGGGTAACCCGCAGCACCTCAGCCAATGGCGAACCTGTCTCTCACTTGGAGCTAGAGGCCTATGAAGGTGGGGCAGAAGAAGCGATGGCTTCCATAGCTGAAGATATCGCTAGCCGAACTGGCATAGTGGATGTCCTCATACACCATGTCGTAGGGAAGCTGGAACAAGGCGAACTGATAATGGCTGTGCTGGTGGCCGGGAAATCCAGAAAAGACGTTTTCCCAGCGCTGATCGAAGCTGTTGAAAGAACGAAGAGCACTGTTCCAATCTGGAAGAAAGAGTATCTGACCTCAGGAGAATCGTATTGGGTAAGTGAAAAGGACCGTGCTGCGAAATCCGAGGCGGACTGAACTTGCCTTTAGAGTCTAGCGCTCACAATATCGCATAGCGCCGGTGCGTATCCAGACAACTCTTATTAGAGAAGCCATACTTCGAGAACTTGGGGTCAAGGGCCGAATGGTTGAGAAAGTTCTCGTTCCCGTTGACGGTTCGAAGGCGATGGACCGAAACGTCAGGTTCGCTTGCAGCCTCCTCAAGATCTTGGGAGGAACCATGACCTTGATTCATGTTGTTGTTCTGCCAGCTTCCATGGAACCCGGTGTACCCATTGATCCCACACCACTAGAGCAGGCAGGAGCGAGGATCCTTGAGGCTGCGCAGAAAATTGCGGAGGAGGAAGGGTGCAAGGCCGAAGGGATTCTTGAAACGGATTTTGGCAATGCGGGTCACAGGATAGTTAGGATTGCTCAGGAGCGAGGGTTCACTCTAATAATGATAGGTGCAAGAGGTAAGAGCAAGATCGCCAACCTCTTGTTGGGAAGCGTCTGTGAGGTAGTGGCACACAACGCACCCTGTCCGGTTCTAATTGCTCGTCCGTGACGGCAGGTCAAGAGAACTCTGCAATTGCCGGAATGCTACAGTCGATAAGGAAAGCCTTATTGTTTGCGCGATAAGAGTTACGAGCGTGGATCAGCAATATGTTTCAGAAGAGTCTAGTTCCTGTCGACGGCTCCCCCTATATGCCCGGACTGGTGGCCTATGCCATAGCCTTCGCAAAGAAGGTTGGATGTTCTCTGACCTTCGTGTATGTTGTGAATATGCCTCCTACGGCGTCCTCTTCTGACATAGAGAAGCAGAAGGCTGCTAGCATGAAGATTCCGGAGGAGTGCAAAGAGAAGGCTAGCAATGAAGGATTGTCAGCTTCGTCGAGAATCGAAGTTGGATCTCCAGCAGAAACGATCGTCAACATAGCTGAACGTGAAAAGTTCGATCTGATAATCATTGCATCACGAGGCTACAGTCGCCTAAGGAGGCTGATTGTTGGGAGCGTTGCAGATCAAGTGATGAAGCTGGCGCCGTGTCCTGTCTTGGTGTTTAGATGAACCATTTTCTATCCTCTGCTTAGTCTTTCCGAACGATCAATGCTTCACCACTGATCGATTACTGAGTGGCAGTAACCTCGCTTACCAATCACAGCTTTCAGTCAACACAGAGGCTTGTTTGGTTGTGACATGTGCATTCCGAACAAAACTCTTTATTCAGAAGCTACCTGTACCTCGTTGACACTAGGTTCGGTGAGAGGGATGATTGAGAATCTTTCTGAGGTGCAGTTGGAAGCAGTTTTCGAGTCGCTTCCAGTTGACATCACGTTTATTGATAGTGACGATACCGTGAGATACTATAACAGAGAGGGCAAGAGAATCTTTGTCCGTACTCCTGCGGTTATTGGCAGGAAGGTGCAAAACTGTCATCCGCCCAAGAGCTTGCCGGCAGTAGATCAGCTTCTCAATGAGTTCAAGAGTGGAAAGAGAGATGTCGCAGAGTTCTGGATTCAAATGAGAGGCCGCATGATTTTCATCAGATACTTTCCCGTCCGAGATCGTGGCAGAAAATATCTGGGATGCCTCGAGGTTTCTGAGGATATTACCGAGATAAAGAAGTTAGAGGGCGAGAAGAGGCTGCTATAGACGATGAGCAGACCTGTCTCCTAATCCTTGGAGCCTGACCCATGTGCTCCTTGGGCTATCGCTTCTTCCGGCTCTTTGAACTGCATCTGGTATAGCCGCGCGTAGAGACCCCTTTTCTCGATCAGTTGGTCATGTGTTCCCTCTTCGACTATTCTTCCTTCATTCAAGACTATTATCCGGTCGGCGTTCCTTACTGTAGATAGTCGGTGTGCGATTATGAGGGAAGTCCGGTTCTTCAGAAGCTTCTCTAGGGCCCGTCTGATCAGCAGCTCAGTGTAAGGGTCGACACTTGATGTGGCTTCGTCCATTATGAGGATTCGAGGATCAGCCAAGAGGGCTCTCGCGAAGGATATGAGTTGCCTCTGCCCAATCGATAGGTTTGTGGCGCCTTCTCGAATAATTGTGTCGTAGCCTTCGGGTAGCCTCTCGATGAAGTCATGGGCTCCAACAGCTTTCGCCGCTTGAATGACCGTGTTGTCTGATGCCTCTGGCCTCGAATAGCGTATGTTTTCCTCTACTGATCCTGCGAAGAGAAACGGCTCTTGGAGGACGAGTCCGATCTGTCTATGGAGCGATTGAAGCTTCACGTCTCGAAGGTCGTGTTCGTCAACTCTGATTAATCCCGATGTGGGATCGTAGAATCGACAGACGAGATTTATGAGAGTGGTCTTGCCGGCGCCCGTGGGGCCGACGATGGCTAGGGTTTCGTTGGAGGCGATTCTCAGCCTTATGTTGCTCAACACCGGGAATCTCGGATCGTAACCGAAGGAGACGTCCTCGAAACTTATCTCTCCTCTGAGCGTTGGGAGTTCAATCGCGTCTCTCTTCTCCACAATGTCCATGGGAGCGTCAATTAATTCGAACATTCTCTCGGCGCCAGCCATGGCGGACTGGAAGTTTGTGTAGAATACACTCAATTGCAGGAGCGGCCGGAAGAACATTGTCAGGTAGGACATGAACGCCACAATCGTGCCTATGGTGATTGTTCCTAAGGCAGCTTGGAGTCCACCATACCAGAGCACGACACACGTTCCAACAGCGGAGATCAATTCAACGCTTGCTGGGAATATTGCGAACAGTCTTGCCGCAGTTAGATTCGCCTGAAGGTTCTCGATGTTGACCTGGCCGAATGCTTGTTGTTGATCCGATTCACGCGTGAAGGATTGTATGACCCGCATCCCCATAATACTCTCGGCGAGCTTTGCTGTCACACCTGCCATCTTCTGCTTGGTCGCTAGGTATGCGCTCTTTGCCCTCCTTTGGAAGATGTAGATGAGCGCCAGAAGCATGGGGACTATGATCATTGAGACAGCAGTCAGTTGTAGGCTCATCCAGGCCATTATTATGAGGATTCCGATGATGGTGATGACATCACTTATTACAGTGAGGATTCCGGAGGTCAACAGTTCTTGAAGCGAATCCACATCATTTGTTACTCTCGACACGATGCTGCCAGTGACGTTCTCCGAGTAGAACTTCAACGAAAGTCTCTGAAGGTGAGAGAACATTTCCTCCCTGAACTTGTAGATAACTTTCTGCCCTATGGCTGACATTAGGAATAGCTGCCTGTGACTTGAGAAGAAGTTTACGAGGTTGATTGCCACGTATGCAAGCACTATGTTTGTTAGACCGGCCAAGTCTTTTGTCGTGATGTATCTGTCGATCGCCACTTTGAGAATGTAAGGACCCGCAAGGCTTGTTGCTGCTGTGATCAAGAGAAAAATGATGCTGGCGATGAGCTGCCTCTTGAACGGAAGGGCATATGCACCCAGTCTTCTCAGTAAGACCGTGTCAGGGACCTTCCTCTCCGCCTTTTCTCCTCCAAGCAGATCAGTCACGTGCCAGTGGGCCATTGTTTCTACTCGCTCCTTCGCTGTACGGCTTGAGCCTCCAAGAGTTCTTCTTGCTCCTTGAACTGTGTGCGGTAGATCTTTGCGTAGATTCCATCCTCTGCAAGTAGCTCTTCGTGACTTCCTTCTTCGGCGATTCTTCCGTTCTCAAAAACCACGATTCTCGTTGCATTCTTTATTGTTGAAACTCTTTGGGTGATTATGAAAGTGGTACGGTTCTTCAGTAGGATCTGTAGTGCTTGCTGGATTTCGTGCTCTGTTTCAACGTCCACGCTTGAGGTCGAGTCGTCGAAGATCAGTATGCGCGGGTTCAGGAGGAGGGCCCTCGCTATCGCGATTCTTTGACGTTGGCCTCCTGAAAGGGTGATTCCTCTCTCACCGACTTGGGTGTCATACTTGTCTGGGAATGACATTATGAAGTCGTGTGCGCCAGCGATCTTGGCTACGCGCTCGATCTCCCCAATCTTCGCGTCCGGTCTGCCGTAGGCTATGTTCTCTCTTATCGAAGCGGAAAACAGAAAGGTTTCTTGGAGAACTATTCCAATCTGTTGTCTCAGAGACTTGAGTTTCACATCTCTTAGGTCGTGTCCATCTATCGTTATGCCTCCTTCAGTTGCGTCGTAGAATCTTGGGATCAGATGTATCAGTGAACTCTTGCCTGATCCGGTTGCTCCGAGAAGTGCAATGGTCTCGCCAGCTTTCACTGTCAGATCGATCCTATCTAGAACCTTCTTACCGAGGGCGTATTCAAAGGAGACATCTCCAAATGCGATCTCCTTCTGCATTGGCGGAAGTTCGACTGCGTTGGGTTTCTCTTTAACCTCGGGTTTGGCGTCCATTATCTCGAAGATTCTCTCTGCGCCGGTGATTGCCTGTTGGTAGAACGTTATGAGGAATCCAATGAATCGAACGGGCATGACCAACATTGCTAAGTAGGCAGCTGAAGCTACGAGGGAGCCCACAGTCATATTGCCTTGAATGACCTCTGCTCCTCCATACCAATAGACCAGAACCGTCCCTAAGCTCAATGTGAAGGCCATGAAGGGCATGAACATAGAGCGGTAGCGCCAGATCTCAAGGTTTGTCTTTAGGTACTTGCTGTGCGGAAAGGCGAACTTCCTTGTTTCATGCTCCTCCTGTGCGAAGGCTCTGACAACTTTCGTTCCAACAATTGTCTGCTGAATAACGGATGTCATATCGCCAAAGATCTCTCTCACCAATGCGAAGCGTGGCCTGACTCTCCTAGAGAAATTGTAGGCTGCCAAGAGGACGAGTGGTACTGTTGCAAGGTACAGAAGCGTCAATCGTAGGTCGATCGTGGATATTACCAAGATAACGCTTCCCACCGTCAGAATAGATGCTACGAGCGTTTCCAACCACCAGGCGAGAAGTGCTCTCACCTGTTCAACATCGCTGGTTACTCTCGACATAAGTTGCCCGGTCTGAGCTTGATCGTAGAAGCTGAAGGATTTCTCTTCCAATGATTTGAATAAGTTGTTTCTTAGGTCGAACACAACTTTTTGGCCTATGTACTGTTGGCTGTATCTCTGTGTGAATGAGACAGTCGACCTCAGGGCTGCGACTAGGACTATCGATAGTGAAAGCCAGGGGAGCTGATCATACAGGTTTCGGACTAGGACCTTATCCACCACCTCTCTAATTATGAGCGGGACAATGACATTGAGATAGGTGACAGCTACAACGCAGGACATGGCTAGAGCCACTGCAGGCCAGTACTTTGTCATATACATCAGGAGTCGAGGAAACGTGCCTGATCTTCGACCTGTTGGCTGGAGAAGTGGCTTCTGCTGAGTAGGGGCAACCATTCTTCCGCAAGCGTCGCAGATTCTGGCATGTGGCATTAGTAGCCTGCCGCACTGGTCACAGTACTTCGCCGAATCCTCAGATCCTCGCTGCTGACGCATGCGTCATCCTCTTGTCGGTGACTCTCTGAAGCCGACCGCTTGTCCGGAGTCCTCTTCTGTACGGTCTGATAGGAGAATGAGGACTGTGGGATAAGGGTTATCTAATGCTGTTTGGCGGTTGGCAAAGCCATTAAGCATAAGGCTATCTGATTTTCATCTGATTCTAGGAGAAAGACGCGAGTTAGCTATGTAGGCGACTGCCCATGGAGAAGGTCTTCAAGGAGTTTCGCACAGGTGACGGACGAAGGGTGGTTCTTCGGACTCCGAGAATGAGCGATCTAGACGATCTTCTGGAGTTCATCAATTCACTTGTTGACGAGGGAGCAGAGATACTGGTTGAGAAGAGGACGACTCGCGAGGCGGAGGCTGACTGGCTTGGCAGGTTGCTTGCAGACATCGAGAAAGGTTCGGTCATCTGTATCGCAGGAGAAGTTGATGGGAAAGTCATTGCCAACTCGGAGGTTCGCAAGGGAACGGGGAAAAGGAGTCATGTTGGAACCTTGGGGATCGCCATTAGGGATGGCTATCGTGATGTTGGAATTGGAACCGAAATGATGCGAGCCCTCGTCGAGGAATCGAAAAGAGCTGGACTGAGGCTTCTGCGCTTGACTGTGTTCGATTCGAACGTGCGGGCTAGACATGTCTATGAGACGGTTGGCTTTAGAGAGGTTGGAAAGATGCCCAAGGCCATACGCCAAGGAGACGAGTATGTGGACGAGGTATACATGGCTAAGGAACTCTGATTCTGATTCAGCCTATGCAAACAGTATTCCTTCTTTAACGAGCGTTTTCCCACCTGCTGTGAGGTTTGCACATCCTATGGTGCCTTGCTGGAAGAACGTAGACCTGTTTCTTCCTTTCAGGTCTTGATTATCCCCAATTCCGATTGATATGGCCCCGCTTGCAATGGAATCTAAGCCTGACCTGAGTTTGACTTTCGGGTTGATACCGACTGTGATGCAGGCAATTCGATCCTTGTTCCCTTCTGACTTCTCCCAAGATTTGCGAAGCGCCATGGCAGCTGGATCCCCTTTGAAGTTGATGACTTTTCCTCGTTCGAAAACCCATTCAAGTTGTCGTACTGTTCTGCCGGCCCATGCGATTGGGCAGTCGAAGATGACTCTGCCTTCAGCGCTTGTCTCCACTGGTGCGATCGCCACACGGCCGGTGGGGAGTTCGGTGTAGATGAGTCCTCTTCTCAGATCGTCTCGGTCTATGATGCCGTCGTGTACTAGTGCGCTTCTCCCTTTCAGGCTGAGCTCAAGATAGGTTCCTCTTGGTCCAGTTACAACTGCTTTCTTGGCTCCGCCTAAAGCGGAGGCGACTTTCCTACCTACCTTTGATAGGGTTCTGAAATCGACAAGCGAGGCTTGATTTACTGTTGCTCTCCATTTCTCATAGTTGTAGCCGTAGACCTTTGCTCTTGGCTTCGTCACGGCTCCGATTTGGACATGGAGCCATCGTACCTTTCCTTTCCGTCTGGGATGGGAGTGCGCTTTGTGTTCTCCTTCGTTGTCAGCTGCAATCTTGCTTGGAGGAATCTTACTGAGAAAGGAGGGATCGTACGACTGTCCCATCCAGATCTGGGCGGTTGATGTATCTGTTAGCGCTCTGCAAAAGTCGGACGGTTGTCTGAGGCTCTCTTCTGAGAGGTGTATGAGGTACGCCTTGTGGTATCGGTCCGTGTATAAGTTGAGCAGAACGTCAGCGCCCTTTCTGAAGCATTCCTCAGCAGTCTCCTCGGCGAGTTTGAGCGTGTGAGGACGGAAATAGATCGTCACGTTGTCCTTCTTGCTGATGCCTAAGGATCTTACTATCGCTCTCGGGAGGGTCAACTCTCATCTTGGCTGTAGCATGCTCATCTCGAACTTATCTGTTCCGGGTAGGGAAATACGCTAGAATCGGAACTGTCAAAAAACATTCCCTGTCATGAGTTCTCTGCTGTGGTGCGTGGCTGTGGAGCGGAGTGCGAAAACGAGAACAGAGAGCGACTCTAACAAGCTGTTTCGTTTGGTCCTAGGAAATCAAGGGATGAACGCGCAAGAGCTGGCTAGTAAGCTAGGCTGGAACCGCGCTAAGACCAACAGAATGCTCGGCACCCTTGAAAGGAAGGGCTGGGTAGTTAGAAGGGTCTTCCCTGCAGCTCAACCGAGAATAGCTGTCGAGCCAGAAGAGGCGGTGAAGCGTTTGAGTAGCCAGTTCGTGAGGCTGGCTGCATGGAAGGCAAGGCTACAGAGAAGAGAGAAGGAGCTCTTCGAGAAATGTGTCTCAGCACAGATGGAGGGCGACTCCACAAAGGCAACCATGTTCGCCAACCAGTGCGCAGAGATAAGGAAGATCATCGGGCTTGTGACTAGGACTGAGCTTACGCTGTCGAGATTGAGTACTCCCGCAATTTAGCCCACTGATAGGGGTGGTACCACGCCCCCCAAGTCCTAGCGTGTGTTACCAAGAGAATGGCGCAGAAATCGTCCCTTTGGTTTATTTCAGTAACGCCACGATCTCTGCCGTTTCTTACAGCCATGATTTGGCATTCTCATATGAAGCAGTGAGGTGTGCCCTGGCCTCTGATCTCACAGGCTCCATATGCCCCGGTAAGATGAAGTCCACTTCAAGTCCCGTCAGACGTTCCAAGGACCCTACTAGCTTGTAGCTCTCTCCGCCCGGCAGATCCGTGCGGCCAAACCCGCCTTCGGGGAAAACTGTGTCACCTGAGAATAGAATCTTGTCTTTTGAGTCGTGGAGGCAGATGGCCCCTGGAGAGTGGCCAGGCGTATGAATCACATTAAGTGTTCGTCCGCCCGCGGTAACAGAGCTTCCGTCATGAAGCTTTGAGATGGCGAGGCCAAAGGTTTCGATATTCGAGGCTTCATCTTCATGCAAGAGAACTACTGGCGAAGATGTGCCAGCCACTTCCTCTAGGCCGCCTGTGTGGTCTGGATGTGTGTGCGTTAGGATGACTTGCTTCACTCGCTTCGGATCCAAGTCCAAGGTTTTGAGTTTTGGGATCAAGGTGTTTATCTGATCTCCTGAACCAGTGTCGATGACAGTTACTTCTTCGGCTCCTAACGTGTAGACGTTTGAGCTTAGGCCGATCCCTTCTATGAAGCATATTTTGGCGAGGTGTGGGCTGTAGATCTCAAGCTTCACGATCATGCCGGAACTTCTTCCCTAGTAGTGGCTCTGCAATTCTTGAACCGTCCTAATAAGCGGCAGATTGGAGTGGTCTGCTCATTAGGATCATGTGGTCGGTGAAACCGAGCTTCCTGTAGAGAGATATTGCGGGTGCGTTGTCGACTAGGACGTTCACCCTTACCTCTTCTACGCCCATGGATTTCAAATATTGAAGGCATCTCTCAAGTAGCTTGCTGGCTATTCCTTGCCCCCTATGCTCTTCTTCGACATAGAGATCGGTGATCATTGCGCGGGAACGTCTCAGCCTAAGCATGGATCTCGCCTTCTTAACGAACATTAGGAAGCCCACAATCCTTCGCTCCATCTCGTAGACTAGGATCTGATTCTCATCTTCTTTGCTTAGTCCTTCAAGGAACTCTCGGAATCGTGTCAGGTTCTCATCATCTATTATCAATGTGTGATCTGAGGCTAGCCTTCTCCAGAGCTGTACAACTTCATCAACTTCAGAAAGCTTCATCGGGCGCACGGTTGAGTTCATGGGACCTCGACGACGATTTCATGTGCGACGGAGCTAATATGCATGTGTCGGAAAAAAACAGGTGTAATACACCCTGTTTTCCTTAAGACCTAGTTGTTGGGAGAATTAGGCGCAAAAACAATGGGGCGCATCCTCCCATGTTAGGCAGAAGGGCTGCTGAGTTGATAAAGAACAGAGAGATCGACTTCCTGATGGAGAATTGGAAGAATGAGATGGAGGCTGCTTTGGTGTACAGGCGAATGGCTGAGGAAGAGCGGAACGCTCAACGACGAGAGATTTTGTTGGAACTCGCGTCGACGGAGGAGGGACATGCCAAAGTGTGGGCGGAGGAGCTTGGCAAGAGGGGAGTTGTCGTGCGAGAGCACCGTCCCAGGTTACGCGCTAGGGCCTACCTCTGGCTGATGAAGAGATTTGGTGTGAGATCTGTTCTGCAGGTTCTTGAAGATGTCGAGAAGGGAGCCGCTTCGGGGTATTCGGAAGGAGTTAGCGTTGTGGCTGATCCGAAGCTCAAGGAGAAGATCGCCGAAGTGGCCCCGATCGAGCAGGGTCATTCTAGGATCTTGGCGGTTTTGGATGGGAGAGCGGAGCGGCGAGGTCCTCACGAGGTTTTGCATGGTGAGAGGTGGCATAGGGGTGGTAGCTCGATAAGGGACGTGATCTTTGGGATGAATGATGGGCTTCTCTCCACGTTCAGCCTCGTCACGGGCGTTGCTGGAGCCACCGCCAGCAACCAGATCATACTCCTCTCCGGTATCGCTGGAGCGGTCGCCGGAGCTATATCGATGACCGCCGGCGCCTACGTGTCGACTAAGGCAGAACGCGAAGTCTCAGAGAAACATGTGGAGATTGAGAGCCTCGAACTTACCGTGATGCCTGAGCAGGAGGAGAACGAGTTAGCCCTTCTTTATCGACTGGAAGGCGTGCCCAGCGACCAAGCAAGAAGCATTGCCCGAACACTTCTCCGTGACGAAGCCACCGCTCTTGAGACTATGAGCAGAGAGGAACTTGGGCTCGACATAGGGGAGCTGCCTGATCCAAAGAGCGCGGCCCTAGCCTCTGGGCTCTCCTTTGTGGTTGGCGCGATCGTGCCGATATTCCCATACTTAGTGCTGTCTGGCTTCTTGGCACTGGCTTTCTCGATAGGTCTGAGTCTGGGAGGCTTCTTCCTGATGGGTGTCTCCAGAACCTTGGTGACGGCCCGCAACCCTTGGCGAAGCGGAGCAGAAATGTTTCTGATAGGCACAGGCGCAGCCATCTTCACTTACATGATCGGGTTCATCCTCGGCGTGGAGTTCGCCGGTTAGGAGCCACCCCGCACCTGCGCCGTATACCCAAGAAGCAAGAAGGTAGGTTCTAAGGCTGCCATCTGGCCAGATCGTGAGGCTGAAAATAGTGCTGCAATAATGCAACTAGTCGCCGGCAGAGCCAAGCGGGCAATCTAACCTCGTACAAGCATATTGCTCTAGACAGTCCTGTAATCGTCGCTAGATGTACACCGTCACTACCGTAGCTCTGACTCATTCTTCGAAATCAAGCGGGCGAGTAGCTTTAATTGGGAATTAGGCTAGGATTGGTGTGGCCGCGGGGGTACCCGAGACCCCGTCAACGCTTGGAAGGGCGGGAATCAGGTCTAAGGGGCAGGGCTACACGCTCCGAGATGGGCCGTGTGGTGCAAGGCTTAGAACCCTGTGGCGTAGGCCTTCGTGGGTTCGAATCCCACCCCCCGCACTTCAGCTAACGCACGCTCGCTGAATGCTACAGTGCTTGTTTCTCGGGAAGTACTTTCTAGTCCGTAGGCCGAGCTTGACCAATGAGAGCATCAGCGGAACTTCCATAAGGGGTCCTATGACTGTTGCCAATGCTGCTCCTGATCCGATGCCGTAGAGTGTCGTGGCGACTGCTATTGCAACTTCGAAATGGCTGCTTGATCCTATGAGCGTCGTATCAATGGCGGTCTCGTAGCCCCAACCCGCAAAATACCCAAGCGGATAGGTCCACGCAATCATAGTGGCGTAGTGCATCAGATCCGGGGCTGCCAAGGAAGCCACCAGCAGCGGATTGTTGAGGATAGCTTCTCCCTCGAACGAGAAAAGGACTATCAGTGTTGTCAGTAGAGCCACGATGGATATCTTTCCAACGACTGTTCTGTATGTGTTGTTGAACCACTCCTCTCCCTTTCTTTCAGTTATCACTCTTCGAGAGATTGCGCCCGAGGTGACTGGAAGCGCTATGAAAACCAAGACGCTGACAGCGATCAAATCCCACGGCACAGGTATGCTACTTATTCCCAAATACAGGGCTGCGAGAGGCGCGTACAGAAAGAGCATTAGTAGCGCATTGATCGAGGTATTGATTAGTCCCTGGGCCATGTCGCCCTTAGCCAGAAACATCCACCACATAACCATGGCCGTGCATGGTGACAGGCCAAGAAGTATAACCCCCGCTACGTACTGTGGGTTTCCCGCCAAGATTGTGTTTGCGTAGAGAGTCATCAGAGGTGGCGCTATGACCCAGTTAGCGATTATTGTGACGAGCAGAGGTTTCGGTCTTCTTGAAGCCTGTTTGATGTCGCTGAAGCGTATCCCCAACACCGTAGGATACATCATGAAGAACAGTAGGATGCCGATCGGAATCGACAAAGACCGAAACTTGAGAGAATCCATGAACTGCCCAAACCCGGGTGCGAGTCGTCCAACCAGCAAGCCTGCAACTATGCATATGCCTATCCAGACCGTCAGATACTTCTCGAAAAGTCCAAGAGCCTCTTCTTTCTTCACAGAGGCTTTCGTATCTGTCAAGGTCCCTGTATCCCAGCTGCCGATTTCTACTTCACTATGAGTACACTTACGGGAGAGTCGTAGCATATTTTGTTGCAGACGCTTCCTATAATGAAGGCCTTGGCCGCACCTATTCCTCTGCTTCCAGTCACGACCAAGTCGAACTTCTCCCTTTCAGCCATATCCGTAATGATCTTGGGAGTATTCGGACTCAGAACGGAGGTCAGGTCGTATTTGACTCCCGCCGCTTCTAGCTGACCTTTAGCTTTATCCAGAACCTTTTTGCTTGCGTCCTCTCCTTCCGGAACGTGGAAGACGTTCACAACTGTTACATTCGCCGAAAACTTCTCTGCAATCTCGATGGCTTGTTTCAACGCTTTCATCGCATATTCCGAGCCGTCAACACCAACCAGTATCTTCTTCAACATTTTTCCACCGGATCTCACTTGGACGTATCGAAGATCGTTTATCTATTATGTTATATAGTTTGCTGTGCCAACTAGATGCGAGGATGAATGAGCGAGATCACGTACAAGGCAAGGCTGGAAAGGCTGCTTCAATCAGGTTTGTGCACATATGAAAGCCTCCAGAAACATGTGAGAGACCTAAGAAAATCAGTGGAAGTAATCAACGAGGAAGATGTCAAGAGAAGATCATACGCTCTTAAGGCACTTGCCGACCCCGTCCGAATCAAGATCCTGCATCTGCTCAAAAACAGGCCAATGTGCACTTGCGAGATTATGGTGGCCTTGGACCTAACCGAACCTAATGCCTCCCATCATCTAAACCTTCTAGAGAGAAATGGCCTAGTCAGCTCAGAGAAGATGGGCAAATGGGTATTCTACAAATTGAACAAACCAGAGCTTCAGAGGTTAGCCAGCACAATCACCGGTTAGAATGCTGAGATCTTCAAACATGCGACCGATCTTCTGAGTCAACGAAATTCGCCTAGATAGGTTGAGTCTCCACGGGCCCGCTATCTCAGGCATTTGCACCTTGAGGAGGTTTACCAGCAAATTGGTGCGCGAATCCCACTCCCCGCATCAGGAGGAGAGGGTCGGAGTGGAATTGCATTCGCGAGTTGCCCTCGCTGGGTAGGCAGTTAGCTTTTTGCCTTCAGCGTTGTTGTTCAGCTTTCTGTGAGGGACTTCGACCGAGATCAGCTAGCCTTCTCGAATTCTATCAGATAGAATAGTCCGCGCCAAATCCATCTCAGGTTGAGGCCTTCGAGTCCTGCTGGCACCAGCTCGATAGGGGGCCTGTTTGCAAATAGACGGTTCTTCCTCAAAAGCCATCGGCCGAACCTGGTTCTTTCCTTTCCTGGAGCAAGTCCCTCATCTCCTATTACGATTTTCGCCCTAGGCTTCGCTACTCGAATCATCTCTGCGATGGCCCGTTGTTTTTCGCCAAAGGTGTTGATTCCGCCGAAATGGAGGACAGAATCAAACAAGGCATCTTCAAATGGCAGGTATGCTGCGTTGCCCAAGACAAACTCAGAGTCAATGCCTTTCTTCTTGAGCTTTGCTCTTCCTACAGCAAGCATTCCTGGGGACATATCTAGGGCAAACAGCCCGCCTTCTCTACCGATTCTCTCAGCAATAGGCGGTAGGTTGCTCCCGGTCCCACAACTGACTTCCAGAGCCCGGTCTCCAGCTTCAAGGTCAAGTGGTCTGATTAAGTCGCGCTCTCTAGCTCTCGGCTCCCATATTCCCAAGAGCAATGACAGCAGTCTCATGGTGCGATCATAGGAAGCAGCAATCCGCTCATACTGCTCTAGAAACTTCGTGTCTATTTCAGGTAGCTTCTCCGGTTCTGGGTAGACCAGATTCGGTAACCCGCTCTTGATCTCGTAGCCATGTTGACATGCCTCGCATAGTAGCTGGCCTGCTAGGAGTTCAGATCCTATCCGCTCTTCGACCACAAGTTGCAGTTTACTTCTGCAAGCAGGGCAGCGAAGATAGCCAATAGACTCTGCCTTCAAAGATCCTCACTTGCACCAAACAACTAATTTCTTTGGATTAGGCTTTACCAGTGAATCAGTGCGCGAATCCCAACCCGTATACCATCTTCGTCTTGCAGGAGAAAGTGGTTGAATCTCGCACTCCGCACCAATTACCAGATCTCCGAAACATGTCTAGCGGAATGGTCATTCCTCTTGTCGTTTCCTAGTGGAACGATTCATTCCTCTTCTTATGGAGAGTAGGAACTGCCTCAGCTGTCTAGTGAGTTCAAGCGATTTCTCAAACTCTTGATCGGTCATGTTCATCATACTTCGGTATTGAAGGATTCGTTCCAGCAGCACAGGATTCATTGGCCCGAGCTTCATGAAGTATCCTGAGAATCCGCAAGAGGAACAGAGATCACTCGCGACCGGTGACGCGTTCAGCAGTCTGATACGTTCTTCATGGAGCTCAGAGAGCTTACTCGCGTTCTCTGTGCTGACCTCAACCTCCGCCCCCATCTCATTCAATCCATTCAATATGTCAACGAAGCTCTGAGTACTCTTCTCAGTCATCTCATCACTGTGGTAGACGAACGTGTCAGCTGTGACTGTGTAGTAGCTCTCGATCAGATGCCCCAACCGCTTCTCCTCAGTCACCTTGACGAGGCCAGCATCCTGAAGCTTCTTGATGTGGTGGTAGATGTTCTGTGCTGTTAGGTTAAGCCGAGAAGCGATCTCTCCGACGGTCAGTTCATTCTCTCGCAGAAGGAAAATGATCTTCCTTCTAGTTTCGTCTTGCAGCAACCTGAAGGCTTGCTCGTTGATCGACTTGAGGAGCCTCAATCTCTCCGACTCAACAGTTCTAGGCATGGCGACTCCCACAGCCATATGGTAGCAGAGTCATTTAAATGTCATTTGGTTAGCAAAAAGCAATCATTATATCGACCGCTCGCCACATCGCGTTTCAGGAGATACATGTGGACTCAAAGGCCAAGAATGAATCCTATCTCATCGTTGACATAGACGACTCGTTGACGAAGGCCGCCCTGATCGACAATGTCAGCGGAGACTACAAGATAACGGGGATCAGCCAAGTACCGACGACAGTTGATCCCCCCACTCTCGATGTCACCGTTGGAGTCGAGAAAGCCGCCAAGGATCTAGGCCAGAAGACGGGCAAGCAGCTTTGGGAAGCCAAGAGGCCCTCCAAGGCTCAAAGATTCCTCTGCTCAAGCAACACCGGTGGAGGCCTCTACATGATGGTGGCGGGAGTCATAGGGATGATCTCCGCTGAAAGCGCTCAGAGAGCCGCTCTCGGGGCAGGAGCATTGCTAATCGATGTCTTCTCTTTGTCCGATCGACGCCCGGATTTCGAGATGATAGAGACGATGAGAAGCATGAAGCCTGACATGTTCCTACTTGCCGGGGGGATTGATGGCGGAGCAGTCAACCAAGTTCTGGATATGGCTCATCTGGTCAGCGCAGCAGATGTGAAGCCCAGATTCGGTTCCCAGTTCCAGCTGCCCGTGATCTTCGCAGGAAACATAGAGGCCAGAAAGAGAGTTGTGGACAAGCTGTCTGAGAAGAAGTACGCTGTTCAGGCTGTGGACAACGTCCGTCCGGCTATTGAGAGAGAGAACCTAGGACCAGCCAAGGAGGCCATCTACGACTCCTTCAGACAACATGTAATCATCCATTCTCCAGGATACGAGAAGCTTGCCACCTGGGTCGATGAACCCCTAGTGCCAAGTCAAGCCGCAATAGGAAACATCCTCTATTCCTATTCCATGGAGAGGCAAGCGAACCTACTGGCCGTAGATGTTGGCGGAGCCACGACAGACATCTACTCAGTCTACAACGGCGTCTTCAATAGATCACTGAACGCGGACATCGGGCTGACATATGGAATCAGCAACATCATGAAAATGGCGGGAATCGAGAAGATAATGCGCTGGATCCCAAAGGAGATGGCTGAGAGAGAAGTCCGAAACATCATAGGGAACATGATGGTCCTGCAGCCCACTTCCCTGACGCCTGATGAGGTTCTAGTTCAACAAGCTGCAGCCAGAGAAGCGATCAGACTGGCGGTTGAGAACCACAAGGGGTTTGCAAGCAGACTCAAGGGCATAAGGGTCGTGCGAACCGTGGCTGACATTTTCGGCCAGACCCTGGAACCGACATACCTAGACCTGATGAAGACCAGAGTAGTTATGGGCAGAGGCAAGATCTTCACTCAAAACCAGATATCAGACGCAGCTATTGTACTTCTTGATGCCCTTCAACCCGAAGGAGTCACCGAGATGATGGTTGACAGACTCGACGTAATGCCCCACCTCGGGACGCTCCTCAAGACGAACCCCGATGCAGCCAAGCAGATACTCCAGAGAGAAGCCCTCTCCAGACTCGCGACATGTGTGGCGTTCAGGGGCAGATCGGCCAATGGACAGATCGCGATGAAGGTTAAGATAACGAGAAGGGATGGAGCCACATCTGGATACGAGGTGCCGTTCGGGGAGCTGAAGACGGTTGCTCTTGGCAATGGAGAAAAGGCCATGCTTGAGGTGGTGCCAAGAAGGGGACTTGATGTCGGAATGGGAAGAGGAAGGAAGTTGGAAACTGAGGTAATCGGAGGCAAGCTTGGCCTCATACTTGACGCTCGAGGAAGGCCTCTCAATGTGCCAGCGGAGAAAGAGGTCTTAGTGAGATGGAAGAACTCACTCGCAATGGGGCAGCAACTCTCGTCATGAAGGGATTTGAGATGTCTCAAATGGAAGAGAACAGGATCGAAAGAGACACAGGGATTAGGAAGATCAGGCGCATATCTGCTCAAGGACAGGTTCTCGTAAAGACTGGAGACTTGGTTAGGCCTGAGACAGTCGTAGCCAGAGGCACAGTCGCGAACCCCAATGTTCAGAAAGTCATTATCTACAGCCAGCTCGGCATTGACCCGGACGAAGTAGAGAGATACATGCTGAAGGAGGAGGGAGACGAGGTCAAGAAAGGCGAGGTCATCGCGATTCACAGATCATTCTTCGGTCGCTCAACCAGAATCTGTAGGTCACCTATCGACGGAACGATAGAGTCCTTCTCGAAATCCTCCGGGTCAGTCCTGATCAGAGGAATGCCGATCGCAGTCGAAGTGAAGGCCCACCTGCCAGGCAAGGTGGTGGAGACGATTCCGGGCGAGGGCGCAGTGATCGAGTGCAGAGGCAATCTTATACGAGGGAGATTCGGCGTTGGAGGTGAAACGATCGGAGAACTAGTCATAGTCGCGGCTCGACGAGATGAATCCCTGACAAATGAACTGGTTACAAAGGAGCTCAAGGGGAAGATCATAGTTGGAGGATCACTTGTAACCATTGATGCACTCAGAAGAGCCGCAAGCCTTGGCGTAAATGGAATAGTCGTTGGCGGACTGGATCAGAAGGATCTTACAGATTTCCTCGGCTATGAGATTGGATTAGGAGTGACAGGGAAGGAAGAGACTGGGCTCACAGTGATCCTGACAGAAGGATTCGGGCCGCACCCCATGGAAGAAGAGACCTTTCATCTGCTAAAGTCATGCGAAGGAAAGCAGGCAAGCATCGATGGCTCAACCCAGATCCGGACAAGAATGCTGCGTCCAGAAGTAATCATTCCATCATAACCATTTGAGCGCAGGGATTCTCTTCTCTAGAACCAAGTTGAATGAATGCGACCGAGAATCTGCCACGGCGCGCTACACGGAGCAACCGTGCGCTCATGGTCATGCGTGATGCTGCATTTTCTTGTAAAGGACTAGCGCGCGATTCCGATCCCTCATTTTACTGGTGAACTGGTGCGCGAATCCTTTCCCCCCCACCAACATAGAACGCTTTGCCAATAACACTGCTGGTCTAGTAGCGATGTTCGTATCTCTTTTTCATGTTTCTGCTCGTACTTCTTGTACGTTCCCTTATGATAAACAAGACCATATATCGCGCGACCAACATGTTGCCGGCGTTCTTTAGGGCTTGCTCTGACAGCCGTAAGGGAGGTGATAGAATGCGTGAGAAATACCTCGTGGCGTCAATGCTGTTGTTGGCGAGCACAGTTCTTTTCGCGTGTCCAGTCTTAGCCGAAGGCGGTTTTGACGAGTTTGGATACAACTACAAGGCGAGAATATTCGTTGGAAAGGCTGATGGCGTAGATAGGAAACTAGATGGAACGGTCTGGGGTGATCCAAGATACGCGAATGATCACTTGGTTATGAAGTGGAGCAAAGCGTGGGACGACGCAAGATTTCACGGTGCTTCGTGGACACCTGACGCGTGGTGCACCAACGAATGGAACGGAAAGAAACCGGACGGGTCATCTGAAGTCTGGCATTACAAGATAATCTGGGTTGGCCCGCAACTCCAGAATAGTCCATACTGGAGACCAGGGGGATACGCCATCTGGGGGCAATTTGAAGTAATAATGGATCAAGGATCAGATCCGACAGGACATCATTGGGGCGTGCTAGCGACACCCAACGGTCTAGGAGGACCTAACTAGATTCCTTCTACTCAGTTTTTTCCTTGCCCTCTGTTTCAAGCACAACAGAGCTTAGAGAGAGCTGTAGACTTTTTGACTAGAATGGAGTCGGTTCATCCCAGTTGGTTTTGGGGAGGTGTCTGAACGTCGCTAATGACCGATTCTGTGTTCTTGACAATTATTTGGGCCACACAAAGATGGGAATGTGGAAGAGTAGTTACTCGAGTCTTCCCAACTCCTTTCCCAGTAACGCAAGACCGAGTCCACTGGTGAGGCGAAGCCTCGTATGCGTTAGTCGGATGGAGATAAGCTTGGCGACTCGCTTCATCAATTCATAGCCCAGTTCGGCATCATCGGCCATAACTCTCCTAAGCATATCGCTGTTTATCGCTATCGCTTGACAGTTAGTCATGCATCGCGCGGACAACGTATACACATGGGGCTCAACAAGTGCCGACCACCCAAACCCCTCGCCTTCCGTGACTACCTCCACAGCAGTAGGTATTGCAGGCCGGTCGGGAATGGGACGGACATCCATCTCAAGTACAACCTTGCCGTCCGTCAGAACGTACAACTCCTGAGCTTTGTCGCCTTCCTTGAAAATCATCATGCCTTCCTGATACGAGCGTCCGCGACATAGGACAGATATCTTCCGTAGGTGATTCGCAGCCAAATCCCCAAGGAGCTCAGAGTTCTTCAGAGTATCTATGATTGCCAAATTCTTGGGCTCCACGTAATCATTTCGTATTAGAAGGAACTGAAAAAAGGTTGCGTTGCTCTACAGCAGAATACGCGTTGCGGTATCCTATAGTGGTAAGGCTTTCAAAGCATATCTGACAATGAGGATGTAGACGAGTGACCTCAATGGGATTCATAGAGCTTTCAGATCTGACAAAGACTTTCGGCGAGACGATAGCAGTTGACCACATAAATCTCGACATTGAGAAAGCCGAGCTACTGACCATGTTGGGGCCAAGCGGGTGCGGAAAAACAACCACCCTGCGAATGATCGCCGGCTTCATCAAGCCTGACTCCGGCGAGATAATGGTCGGCGGCGAAGTGCTCTCATCACCGGAGAAAGGGATCCACGTACCCCCTTCCAAAAGGGAAATGGGAATGGTCTTTCAGAGCTTCGCCATCTGGCCGCACATGACAGTTTTTGACAATGTGGCATACGGACTCAAGATCAAAAGGCTCCCCCGAAACGAGATTAAGCGACAGGTCCGACAGGCTCTAGAAATGGTTCGCCTAGAAGGCCTTGAAAAGCGCTATCCATCTCAACTAAGTGGCGGACAACAGCAGAGAGTTTGCTTGGCAAGGTCACTAGTCAGGCGCCCCCGGGTCTTGCTGTTGGACGAGCCGTTAGCCAACCTCGACGCCAAGCTACGTGAAGAAATGCGTTTCGAGCTGAAGAGACTTCAGAGGGAAACCGGGATCACAACCGTATACGTAACACATGACCAAGCAGAGGCAATGGTACTCTCAGATAGAATCGCAGTAATGGAGAAAGGCACAATTCACCAACTCGACGCGCCTACAAACATCTACGAGAAACCTGAGACCAAGTTTGTTGGAGACTTCATCGGACTATCCAACTTCATTCCCGGCAAGGTAACCGCTGTGGCAAATGGGACAGCAGTCGTCTCCTCGCGACGAGGTATCGTGATTCATTGCAGGGTTTCCGGGAAAATGGAGAAGGACAAAGAAGTACTGGTGCTAGTTCGCCCTGAGGATATAGAGATCTACCGTGGTCGTCAGGACCTCAGTAATTTGTTCAAAGCGAAAGTCGTCGAGTGCGCCTACTTGGGAAATAGCCGTGATTACAGATTCGACATCGATGGACAGCGCGTAAGAGTTCAAAGTCCTCCCTCCGTAGTACTGAAAGAGGGTGAGGACGCCTACTTGCATTTCAATCCTGAGAGATGTGTTGCTGTATCAGTGTAGCATCATCAGATCCACAAGACTCTCTTTCCTTTCCGTAGTTCGACTCTATTCTTGTGGATGGCTCAACTGGCCCGGTCTTCTTCCAGCAGTCTTTCTGGAGAGATATAGTCGCCGAACCGTTCCTTAGCCTCTAGTAGTCGTTTGCGTTGTGCGTCTAGGACCTCGAAAAGCACGGGCGGTGCGTCGGGCACCTCTGTACGGTGGAACTTTTCGACACGATCCATCTTAGCCAAATTCTCACGGACGCGAACAGTGAACTGCCTAATATAGTCTTCCTTGGTGTAGTCGACTTGAAGTACCTGCTTGAAGAGCTTCACGAGATCCTCATATTTCGGAATCCAACCCGTCGGACTTTTGACTCCTCCAACATCGCCGTGAACACAAAGCTCCATCCATTTCATCCACACGGCCTTGTCGCGCATCACAACTTTCTCCACGAACTTGCCCTCCTTGTCGCGGAGGAAGTAGTTGACTCCGAAGATCAAAGGCGGCTTCTTTAGGCCCTTCGCGAAGTTAAGGTTGTTCTGGACGTACTTACCTAATGGAATGGCCACAAAGTCTTGAATGCTCATCAGATTGATCTCAGGCACTCCTTCCTGTCCAAGAATGGCGAAGGTAGTCTCAGTCTCCAGCGATGCGCCATAGGCGACGATGCCGTGATTCCAGTCAAAGCTCTGTTGAACCGGAGGGTAGCCGTAGGAGTCTCGTCCACCATACATGATCCCGCCGATCGGTACGCCAAGAGGGTTCTCCAGTTCCGGATCAACATTCGCTAGCGCTTTCAGGCAGACCGTGTATCTCGCGTTCTTGTGTGCTGGCGGGATCTCGTTGCCGTCCTTGTCCTTCTTCCCTTGCCACCAAGGACCGGAGAAATTCACACCTTCCTTGGGCAACTCTTCCCCCATGCCCAACCAGTAGGGTTTGCCATCTTTGATCAACACGTTCGAGAAGATCACTTCGCCCGGCTTCGTAAGGACCTCATAGATCACGGGGTCTGTGTCTGCCTTAACGTTCTGAATTATGCCGAAGATCCCAAGCTCAGCGTTGACAGCGCGGGCCTCGTCGCCAATGTTGCGGAAGTAGGCGATATCATCGCCAAGGATAGTCTCCCCGGGCAGCATAGCCGTAGAAGTCTTTCCACATGCACTCGGGAATGCTCCAGCGAAGTACGTCTTCCGCCCGTTCGGTCCGTTGACGCCCATGAGGAGCATATGTTCCGCAAGCCATCCCTCCCTGTCTGCCTTGCGGATCGTCAACCGTAGGGCCAGCTTCTTCAGGCCCACTGTGTTGCCAGCGTACTGCGTGTTGGCACTGTAGATCGTGTCGCGGACATAATCGATATAGATCCGCTTCTTCTCGGGCTCGGCACTAACCATATTCTTGTCCAATTTTCCAGCGGAATGAATGATGCGGAAGAAGTCTGCCTTCTCTGCCAGCCGCCTCAACTGCTCGTAGCCCGGGCGATATAGCAGATCCTCGCTATGCGCAACATAGAAAGAGTCGGTACACTGTACGCACGGGATGCTGAAGGTCGAATTGGTCGGTCCCAGCGACAATAAGCGAACGATCATTGTCCGCCCTTTCATGGATCCCTGCAGAAGGCCGCGTATCTCTGCTAATCCTTCCTCCCGCTCGATCTGATTAAGCGCCTTGCTCAGCGAATCGGTTTTGGGGACAAGGTACTTGGTAACTTCCCTGTCGCGACCCTGATCCTCTATGCCATCGAAATGGATCGTGTGGCCCTCAATGGCGAGGGGCGCTTCCTCACCTTGCGCGATCGCCTGTTGGCGGATATATCGGATGTCCCCGGACGAGTCAGTGCAAACGAAGACGGAAGTCGGATCGCACAACTCAATGACCTCGGCCACGAAACGGTGTAGCTCAGAGTTGGCCACCGCCATCAATCTTTCATAGTTTCCATCTTTCAGTCTGCTGCGAAGCATCACTTGGAGATCACTACGAGAAGTTGTTCTGCAGGCTTCCTTGTCCATTCCTGTCTTACGAAAGATGGAGTCACGAGCTGTGGCTCGGTCCACGCCAATTGTCATTCATGATTTCTCCTTTTTCAGAGCCAAGGAACCACGCAGATACCTATTAAGTTAAGCATCATTCAAAAGCAGGATTCTAGTGTGAGAAGGCGCCTCTGTTACGTGCTCTCCACCGCAATTTCTATGATTCGGAAATCATCTTGTCGCTTGAGTCTTCATAATATTCTTTCCAAGATCTAGGAATGTCTAACAGACTGCAGGAGTAGAGGCAAGTGAGACTGATCACTTAGCTTAAGGCATGATCGATGTTGCCCTGAAAATGTCATCACCCGTTAGTATTCCAACCAATCTTCCTTCTGAAGTCACCGGAAGAATTTTCACGTTCCTACTTCTCATTATGGTCAATGCTTCGTCTACAGACGAATCAGGAGAGATTTCAACCAGGGGCTCCGACATCAAGTTCCTGACTCTTGTTGACTTGAGATTTAGATGGCTCTTCCCCAGTCTCTGAAGGATATCTCGGTCTGTCAAGATCCCAATGGCCTCATCATCATCTACAACTATGACTGAGCCTACTCTGCGCTCATTCATCATAGAAATTGTCTCGAGAAGACTTGTATCAGGCCTGACTGTACAAACGTTGCGGCTCATGATCTCCTTGACCGTCAGCCCCTTCTTAGGTCGGGGAAGGGCTATGACCTGCGTGGCTTCCTTGCCGATACACCTGTCCTCGTCTTTTGCTTCGAGAACAAGAGTAATGGTCTTACTGGCCTCGTCTACTGCTCTTGCCTCGACAGAGTCGATCAAAAGATCGCTTCCCGAGTAGATCCTCACAAAGTCGCCCGAGGCAAGGCTGCTTGGAGCGGCATGATACCTCATAGGAAACGCCACAAAACCCTCTCTCAACCCTCCACTCAGTCCCTGCTCTCTCGCGGAGATGGCAAAGTAGATGAACCTGCCTCTCTGATCCAACTCAAGCTCAACATCACCAAGCCCCCAGTCTGTCAGAAGCCTTCTCCTGACCCTATTCTCAAGCTCCTCCCTTGGAAGGTCAGCCGGCAAAAGGAGTTCTGTACCTGAAAGTCTTCTCTTGACGCCTACGGTAACACGCGGCTTCCCGGGAATGTCATCAATTTCCCTCTCGTCCGGAATTCGTACAGTGAAATAGTCTTGTCTGCCAATTGCCCGCAGCGAGGAGATCAAGGAGATCTTTCTTCTTGGAAGACGAGTTCCCAGCTTGTTTCCCTCGTTTGTTGCCAATACTAGGATCATGCTGGCTACCATGATGCGTGTGACAGACAGCGGAGTTGGCTGATCTAGGAGAGCGAGTAGTCCACCACTTATGCCAACAATGCCTAGGCCCATTGGGATGCTGATAAACCAAGGAAACATTTCTCCTGTGAAGTATCTGAAGATCATGGACAGAAAAATGATGAACACAGATGACATTAATCCGTATATTATTCCGGAAACGATCCCCGAGGCAATCTCTTCGACTATCATGTGACAGACACAGACTTCTCTAAAAACCCCGGCGGCTCATATATGTTCACGTGAAGCCAAGGAGAGCAGCGTTTCCCTGAACGGGCACAATCGCTTGTCATGGCCATCCGCTAGGCCTGTAGACAACACTAGCCACGATTCGAAATACGTATCGTGGACACGGCCGTCTCTAGTCATACTGGTGGTTGAAGAGAAAGATCCTAGGCGATTAGGGATCTGGACGAACTGGCCGCAACCGACGGCGCTGAAGGCATCGCAAATGAAGCGGCAAGAGTTCAATTGTGCACCCTCGTTCCTGTTGATATTTCGTTGGTTCAAAACGTAAGTCTAATCTCGTTCTATGGTCTGCCTATGTAGAGATTCCTGCAGGCGCATGCTATGACTTGGCCTTTTTGGGGGCATTCCATCCCTTGCTCGTGTGCCTAACACACTTTGTAGGAAGGTTTACATTCAACGAAATCCCTCATACGGGCATGGGACGAAAGGCTTCTGCAGTGGGCAGGATTCAGGCATTACTGGCGGATGGGAATCCTCGGAGCTCTAGAGAGATCGCACGTGAACTCGGCTGTGGTTTAGGGGCAGCATCTCAGGCGTTAAGGAGAGCTTGGGAGAGCGGTGTCGTTCTCAGAACCGCAGACGCAATCTATATGGCTGAGAAACAACCAAGCGGCAAAGCAGACGCTGCAACGAACCTGAGGAGCTATCATCTCTATTGCATCTCGAAAGGTGAAGGGGAAGCAGTAATCTCTGACCGCAAGTTCGTCAGTTTCTCGAAAAGCTATTTGGATCCCCGAGGCGGTGGCTCCCGTAGTAAGGCCAGAGCCATCAGTGAGTTTCTCGCTTCCAATAACCACAAGGCCCTTTATTCGACCGAAATCGCTCGAAGTCTCAAAAACATTGGCGTAAAAGCCGGAGACGTGATGAGTTGTGTTCGTAGACTTGAAGAACGCGGATTGGTCTACGTGCGAGGATACGAAGCAAAAGGACGACAAACCCCCTTTAAGGAAGGCTACCTTGTCACGTGGCTAGATCCCAACAAGCCAAAAGATAAAGCGAATCGAGAAGCTGTTGAGAGGACCGATGCCGTGCTCGGAGGCAAGACATTGAAGAAACAAGAGACAGAACCGAGCCGCCGAGAAGAAATCCGTCGAAGCAAAGTGTCCATCGGAGGACCGAGGAATCTTGGCAAAATGGGAGATCGCTTCTTCCTTTACATTCCACCGGAGTTGACTCGCGAGGATGCGTTTCCCTTCGAGCCTGGGACTCCACTCTCACTAGAAATCAAGCCTGACTGTTTAGTCATACGAGCAGATGAGAGGGAAAAGATTCGCATCCCATTCCTGCCACCGAACTCAGCCACATTGTGGTTCAAGGGCACCTGTAACATCCCAAGAAACAAAACTAAGGCATGAACACAACATCTTGTGAAACATGATTGTTGACTTTCCAACGTACGTCGATGTGAGCAAGGTGAGTCCTATGACAGATCCCCGAAATATGTATCGAAACTCAAAGGCCCCATGACAGAAGTCTGCAGTCAAACATGTCGCCACCTAGATTGACCAAGTGACGGGATAAGCATTGGAAGAACCTCGAATCGGCGTTTACGTCTGTCACTGTGGCTCGAACATCGCCGCAGCTGTCGATTGCAAAGAAGTTTCAGACTTCGCCAAATCTCTTCCTAGCGTGATAATGACGAAGGATACAATGTACACTTGCTCTGACCAAACCCAAGACGAGATTAGACGAGACATCAAGGAGCAGAAACTGAACCGGGTGGTCGTCGCCTCCTGTTCGCCTCGTCTTCACCTAGACACATTCAGAAGAACGTGTGAGGAAGCTGGACTGAACAAGTATCTCCTCGAAATGGCCAATATCAGAGAACACTGCAGCTGGGTGCACCTACATGACATGAAAGGGGCGACCGAAAAGGCAAAAGACCTTGTCAAGATGGCTGTAGCCAAGGCACGACTCCTAGAACCGCAAACTGAACTTGAAGTCCCAGTGCTCAAGAAGGCCTTGGTCGTGGGAGGAGGTGTGGCTGGATTACAGGCATCGCTCGACTTGGCTGACACGGGCTTCCAAGTGTATCTAGTTGAGGCCTCGCCCAGCATCGGCGGAACGATGGCTCAGTTGGACAAGACATTTCCTACGATGGATTGCTCGATATGTATACTTGCGCCGAAGATGTCAGATGTCGGCAAACACCCGAAGATCAAGCTGTTTACCTGCGCAGAGGTGAAGAAGGTTGAAGGCTACGTCGGCAACTTCAAAGTCACCGTTTCAAAGAAACCGCAGTACATCGACCCAAAGAAATGTAACTTATGTGACGAGTGCAGCAAAGTCTGCCCTGTCGAGGTTCCGAACGAATTCGACGCACGCCTAAGCTGGCGAAAAGCAATCTATCTCCCCTTTCCACAAGCAGTGCCACCGACCTATGCACTTGACGAAGAAAGCTGTCTAGGATTCTCATCTGATTCATGTGGACAATGTAGACGTGTCTGCGAACGAGACGCAATAAACTACGATGCCACCCCTGAAACCATAGAGCTAGAGGTCGGCACAATAATAGTTGCGACAGGAGCCCAACCATACGACCCCATCGCCATACCCAACTACGGCTATCTAAGACATGCGAATATACTAACTCCGTTGGAAGTTGAGAGGCTTGTAAACGCAGGAGGCCCGACTGGAGGCAGACTAGTTCGCCTCAGCGACAACAAGGTCCCTCGAAGCATCGCATTTGTTCAATGCGTCGGCTTTCGCTCCGAGAAGGATGGCCACACGTACTGCAGCAACATTTGCTGCATGAACAGCATCAAGCAATCGCTTCTCATCAAGGAGCATTGGCCAGAAACTGACATCTATGTTTTCTATATGGACATGAGAGCCGTAGGGAAAGGGTTTGAGAGCCTGCTGAAAAGAGCAAAGAGAGAAGGAGTGAAATTCATTCGAGGCTTACCGGCGGAGATACTTGAGAAAAACCCCAGTAGAGACCTCCGACTAGTAGGCGAAGACACCCTACTATCCGAACTCTATCAGATCGACGTTGAACTCGTGATCTTGCAGACAGGTATTGAGCCGAGAAGGGGCAGCGAGGCGACGCAGCGCCTATTTAACCTAGCAAGGTCTCATGACGGCTTCTTCTTGGAAGCCCATCCTAAATTCAAACCTGTAGACACGCCGACAGCCGGGGTGTTTCTCGCCGGATGCGCCGAATCGCCAAAAGACATCAAGGATAGCGTGACACAAGCTAGCGCTGCGGCAGCTCGCGCAGGCATTCTCATGGCAAAGGGAAGCCTGACCGTCGAGGCAATCACACCTAGGACTATCTCTGAAAAGTGCACGGGATGCGGCCTATGCGCCAAGGTATGTCCGTTCAGTTCCATATCTGTGAATAAGAAGACAAAGAAGGCTGAAGTGGTTGAAGCGGCATGTCACGGATGCGGAACCTGTGGAGCTGAATGCTTCAGCGGCGCCCTCGAAATGCGCTACTTCACCGATGATCAAATCCTCGCACAGATTGACGCTGCAACCGAGCTAGAGCCCGAAAAGAAGATCATCGCTTTCTGCTGTAACTGGTGCAGCTATGCCGGAGCAGACATGGCCGGTACAAGTAGAATGCAATACCCACCGAGCGCCCGGATCATTAGGACAATGTGCTCAGGACGTATTGCGTGGAGACATGTCGATCGAGCCTTCGCTAGACACGCCGCTGCGGTCCTAGTCTCAGGTTGCCATCCTGGTGATTGCCACTACATGAACGCCAACCACGAGACGAAAAGAAGAGTCGAGAAGTACTGGGAGAAAATGGAGCGACTCGGACTCGATAAGAACCGACTACAACTTGCGTGGATCAGTGCGGCAGAAGGAGAGAGATTCGCATCGAAAATGAAGGAGATGCATCAGTACATAGACAAAGTAAGCAAGGAGGAAATCGACAAGGCAGCCTCTCTTCTATCCCCTGATCTGAAGCAAAGCAAATAGTTGAATCTCGCAGAAAAAAGGTCGGCGGAAATGAAGTCAGAGCCATTCCACGATCTCAAACTAAAGCTAGCAGAAGCCTCGAAGATAGGCGAATGCTACGAATGCGGAGTCTGCACAGCCAACTGTCCACTGGCTCATATGATTCCAAGTTACTACAACCCTAGAACCACACTGCTAAGATTGTTCCTTGATCCCGAAAGATGCGTTGGGCAGATGGGACCTTGGCTATGTATGCGATGCCGCAGATGCTCCAAGAGATGTCGACAGAAACTGAGCCCCCACGACCTTTTCTATCGCACGAGAACGGCAGCGTTAGAGAGCGGTCTGATCGCCGACCCCTCCTTGGTCATGAGTGAGACTCTGAAGCTACTCGAAGAAGAAGTGCCTCTTCCATTAGTATCGGGATGGCTCTGTCTGAGGCCGGACGAGACAGACGGAACTCACAGCAAAGCAGGCAACCTGGCTGAGAATGCTTTGAAGGACTTTCTGAAAGAGCGGAGTAATTCTCCCGAGAAGGCAAAGGAGACCGGCTCGGATGTGGCCATCGTCGGATCGGGGCCCGCAGGACTTGCAGCTGCAACTGAACTGGCCAAAAAAGGGCATGCGGTTTGCGTCGTCGAAAAGGCATCAGAACCAGGTGGAATGCTAAGAAGCTGTATTCCGAACTTTCGCTTGTCAAGGGATCTGGTAGACGCTGAAATTGACCGGCTAAGGAGCTTGGGCGTAGATATTAGAACCAACACATGTGTGGGCAGAGATACGAGTATTCTGAAGCTCTTTGAAGAGGGTAACCGAGTTCTCTTCATAGCGTCCGGATGTGGCGTCCCATCAAAACTTCGAATTGATGGAGAAAGCCTTGAAGGAGTAATCTATGCCGTTGAATTGTTGGAACACTTGAACTCGGGCGGTAATGTCGAACTGGGCAACTCGGTCGTAGTAGTCGGTGGAGGAAACGTTGGCATTGACACGGCGAGGGCAGCGATTAGACTTAAGCCTAGAACCGTTCGGCTCACGTGTCCTGAGTCGAGAGAAGAGATGCCATCGGACCTTTCAGATATTGAGAAGGCAGAACAAGAAGGGGTTCAGATTCAGCCTTCATGCATGCCTAAGAAAATCCTAGGTAAGGACAGAAGAGTGTATGCCATAGAATTCGTCAAAACAAAGCCCGGCCAATACGACCGGGATGGAAGGTTTCTGCTGATGCCCATTGAGGGATCCGAGTTTACTATGGAGGCAGACACAGTAATCGTGGCGATAGGTCAACAGGCCAACCTCGACTTCTTACCAAGAGAGGTCCGAGTCAGCAGAAGGAATACTATCGAAACTGACCCGTTTAGTTTGGAGACATCGATGAGAGGCGTATTCGCCGGCGGAGATGTTGTCCTAGGTCCAGCGAGTGTTTTCGAAGCGATCTATGCAGGATGGAAGGCTGCAATCTCAATGGACCGGTACCTGAAACAAGTAGGCATACGTTGAGGCCGACTGGGCTAGGAAATGCCGAATGCTCGGAAATGGGGCGCACGAGCATTTGCGCGCGGATCCAACAACACTTCAAACATTATGAACTTGGCTTTATGAGATCTGATCGACAGATGCCTTCTGGCTACGTGAGCACAGATGATCGTGGAAAGACTAGAGACAACTCTCAGGCCTAAAGAGGCAGGGGGGCTGATTTCGTTGGTTCAAAACGTGAATTTCCACGAAAACTCCCACTCAGAACCGTGACTCAAGCACGTATTCGCCCATGATCGAGCAACATTCTTACATATCGGGCCCGACACAGCTAGGTGCTAAATCTCTAGAAGGTATCCACATTGGCGTATTTCTGGGTTCCAAGGCCGCCGATAAGAGTCAAATGCCTTCCGCCAAGTCAAGAGTTCCTCTATCAACCTCCAATAGAACGATACGTCTACCAGCCACCCGCAGAAGAGGTGTCAATGGAACAACCGCCTGAACTCTACCACCTGCCCCCTCCGGAGGTTCGATACGCCGAATCGCCGGTTCAACGGTACCTGTATCAGCCACCACCTCAGGAGTTCTACTATCAGCCTCCGCCTCAGGCGTACTACTACCAACCTCCACCGCAGCTTGTCGACTTTCCGCATCCACCGCCCCCCAGCCTAGACATGGCACACAGCAACGCCTACCGGTTCATGCCTCACGAGTCCATCTTCTGGACCGACCCTCGAACGCCTCCAATCTCCGAAGGAGCACGGGCAATTCCTACATCCATCAGAATCTACCATCCCCGAGAGCTCCCCCTCAAGATATAGACACTTTACTCCGCGAACGCTAACCGCCGAGAGCTTGCGGGCATCAAGAAGTCCTTTCCACATTTGATTGTCTTTGTTCAAGCGCTATTGGTAAGACTCAAAGACTAGAAGAGCCACTCACGCAAGGAAACGAGCGTGTCGAAGGCATGGAGAAACCGTTCTGGATGATTTGCATAACCCACATGCTCCTCGAAGTCTATCTACTCATACAAGTCGCGCTTATCCCAGTCTACATACGAGAATTCCAACTGAGCATTCTCGAAGCCTCTCTAGTGGCCACGATTCCGAGTCTAATTCAACTCCTGATGAACGTCCCCTTCGGCTTCTTGGTAGATCGCTTCCAAGTGAAACATCTTCTGTTTGCCAGCATGCTCATAGAAGGAGCCTCGGCACTCCTCCTCAGCCAAACGAACAGTTTCTGGATGCTGGTGTTCGGGGTGGCAATGATGAAGCTTTCATCCCCTTTATATCACATCTCGGGATTAAGCCAGATCAGTAAACTTGTCAAGCAAGAGAAGATAAGTAGGTCAATAGGCGTTCATAACGCGCTTGGAAGCCTAGGCGTCGCCATCGGTGCTGTCAGCCTTGCATTCTTCTTGACCGGTCTAGGATGGCGGTGGACATACCTATTCTGGGCTATTCCAGTTCTCCTCTGGGGATTCATCATACTGCGATCCTTTCAACTTGAAACCAGACCGCTTGAAAAGAAAGAGGCCGAGAGACGAGAGGTACTGGAGAGGTTATCGCTTGTCTTACACCTCAACTTCTTGTTATTTCTGATTGCGATTGGGTTGAGAGAGGTTGGAGCCACTGGAATTTCAACCTTCATGACCACGTATCTTGTGAAGATTAGGGGCCTCTCCGAAGCCGTTTCCAGCTTGGTCTTTGGATTAGGGCCCTTCATAGGGATAGTAGGTGCCCTTAGTGGCGGTTACCTAGGCGAGAAGATCGGCGCAAAGAGAACATTGAGTCTGGTGATACTCGGCTCCGCAGTTTCACTGTATGTACTCTCGCTAACTTCTCAACTCTACCTGCTTGCACTCATCTACCTCCTACACGCGTTCTTCAGTCACAGTATCTGGACCCCAATGAATACAATAGTGTCAGACATAACACCTCGAACAGAGAGAGGACTAAGCTTCAGCGTCTATTTCTTCACAGAAGGCCTAATCGCCTCCATCGCTCCGACAGCCGCAGCGGCAGTCATGGAGCTGTCCAACATATCCTACATTTTCCCCTTCAGCATAGTGTTCATAGTCGCTGGACTGGTCGCGCTCCAATTATTTGCCTACCCTAGAAACCTCCTTGCACGGGCGAAGGTTTGAAGAGACAGTATTGACATAGAGGTGATCGAATTTGTTTGATCCCTTGGCAGGATCCATCTTGTAGATCGAACCATGGCTTACGAGTCCCCTTTCCCAACCTAGAGGTTACTAATTGTGTTATGGGTTACTCGACATAGACCTCACGTCGATAGATGCGCCTCAGCATGGTTAATCAAGCGCTTCATAGACAAGGACGCGACCTTCGAGTTTGTATCGAAAGAATCTCCTATTCCAGAAGGAGCCATTGCATTCACTCTTCCTAATGCAGAACTTAACCCTATTGAGGGTGTAAGAACAACCTTCGACGCGTTGGTGGAGAAATATCGGATTGAGGATCCGATTGTAATGAGAATAAAAGATCTAGTGCGCGACTACGAACTCAATGAAGAGGATCCTGATAGGATCAGCTTAAGAGAGACACTGGGCGTGTGCCATATCCTGAAGGGTCTTGAGAAGACATCACAAACAGATACAGAAACCGTTTCGAAAGCGCTAATGGTAATGGATGCTCTGTACGCGACTCTCAGAGAGCACATTGATAACGAAACTCGCTCTAAGCTCGCTGAAGGTTCACCTCAGCTTTCTCAAAAACCTGAATAGTATCTCCGTTAGAAGAGAACGCTGGAGAGCAAACAGCATCTAACTGTCGGTACTTCATAGCGATGCTATTCCGCATGACCCTCTTTCTAGTCTCCTTACAGACTAAGCGGTGATCCTTGTTTCGGAAGGTCTAAATTCTCGATTCAGAAAACCCCTCTATTTCAGGAGAGTCTTGCACAATGAAGTGGGTGACCCGTGAAAACATCCATGTGGACAGGGTTGCCTGCCCATGGTTGATAAAGAGATTTGTTGATCCGGAAGCAGAGTTTCTCTTTGTGCCCCCAGAAAGGGTACAAGAAACGGCCGACAAGGAGAAGGCCATTCCTTTCGACTCGCAAGGTGTTGAACTAGGTCATAGATGCGACAGATGCAGCTTTGACGCGATAATCGAGAAATATCGACTTGCAGATCCTTCTCTTCTTGAACTCGCCAAGATTGTGAGAGCAGCAGACACGAATAGAATGGATTTGGCGCCAGAAAGTGTAGGGTTAGAAGCCATTGCAGCAGGCTCGATGATGATAGCAAGGGACGATCATGAAGCCATAGAGAAGCAGACATACCTCTACGACGCGCTGTACGCCTACTGCAAGCTTCGCCTAGTCAAGGAGAAGTACGCGGGTGAGATTGAGAAACTGGATCGAGGGCAAAGGCGAGAGTTCCTGAGGAAGAAAGTCAAAGAGAGCACTCTATGACCGTTTCCAGACGCACTGTGGCCTATTCGTTCTGGGCTCTTTGCGTTGTTGGCTTCTTTGCAATACTTAGCTCAACAATGTCGAAGAACCCGGTGTTAAACCCATTCGCACGCGCTCTAGATACACCAGATTCCTTGATGGGATTCATTGCAGCGGCCTCCACTATTCCCGGGATACTCGTAAGCCTACCTGCAGGCTCGCTCTCCGACGTATTTGGACGAAGAAAGGTTCTGTTTGTGTCTGGAGCGATATTCGCTTCAGCCCCTTTTCTCTATCTCCTAGTGGGTTCTTGGTGGCAGCTCGTCTCGGTCAGGTTCTACCATGGCTTCGCCACAGCAATGTTTGTCCCGGTCACGAACGCCTATGTCGCAGAGCTATTCCCAACTAGGAAGGCGGAGCGGATCTCACTCTTCTCCTCTGTAACCACCGTGGGAAGAACTATCGCCCCGTTCATAGGAGGATACGTTCTATTTGTCACAAGCTACGGCTTTCATCAGCTTTACCTAACCGTGGGAATTGCTGGCGTTACAGCCTTCGTCACGGCTTTGCTTCTCCTTGAGGAGAAGCCTCGGACTATAGGAGAAGATGTAAAGAGCACAAGTAAAGCAGGCTCGAGGCTTTTGCAGGGCTGGCTTGCTGTTGCAAGAGACCCCCACATACTTGTCGTTAGTGTAGTCGAGGCGGCACAGTACTACGCTTTCGGTGCAACAGAATTCTTCCTTGTCGGATATCTCAAGGAGGTTGCTCGCTTCGACTCTATCTCCTTAGGCGTAATATCAGGTTCTCAACTTGCCATGATCCCACTGCTCAAACCATTCATGGGCAAACTCTCTGACAAAATAGGAAGAAGAATCCCGATACTGCTTGGTTCACTAACAAGCGCGTTGAGTCTTATTGTAATCCCTTTCACCTCACAGTTCGTTCTCCTCCTATTGATTTCAGTGATGTACGGTGTGGGCTTCTCGATGGTGACCTCCTCAACCCCGGCGCTAGTCAGCGAACTCACTGAGGAGAACCTCGTGGGTACAGGAATGGGTTTCCTAGGAACAATCATGGATGTTGGGCAAACCTTGGGTCCAATCATCACTGGATTCATACTTGCAACAAGCCTCGGCTATGTAGGTTCCTTTCTGGCGCTTACAGCAATCCTTCTGACCACCTGCACGATCTTTGCTGTAGCTGAAGCCGCAAACCGCTGAGAGTTTGGGCATGGTAGTCATTAGCACAGGCGTCTATTCAGGAGAAAGGCCACACCGATCTTTGATTCCTAGACAGCAAGACCTCCTTAATCCGGTCCAGCTCTCAAGAAATCGAAGATAGCGACGCGATCTTGGCTAAGATTCGGATCTCGCAGCAGTTATATGTATCGAATTAGCTCAATATCCCTGTGGGGAGCATTCTTGCCTAGCGCAGAGCTTCTAGAAATGTTGAACCAGGCTATCGCTAGAGAGCTTCAGGTCTCAATCCAATACATGTGGCAACATGTACAGTGGAAAGGTGTGGAAGGTTTTGCGGTGAGCGATGAGTTCAAGGAAATCGCAATTGCCGAGATGAAACATGCAGAGAAGATCGCCGAACGTCTCTGGTACTTGGGAGGACAGCCCACAACCAAGCCGAACCCGATCAATGTCGGAGACGAACTGAAAGAAATGATCGGCTTCGACGTGAAGGCTGAGGAAGAGGCGATCGCGATGTACAAGCAGATAATGGACCTAGCCGAGAAGGAAGGCGATGTGGCCACACGCGAAATCTTCGAAGAGATAGAAGAGGAAGAAGAGGAACACCACGATTTCTTCTCAAGTCTACTTGAGAAATAGGTCGAAATCTATCCTATCCCCTCTTTTTGAACTCGCTCCTTCCCGGAATCGGCTCGAATTACCGATCGTCTCGCGCCCATCGATTCTTATGATCCCTTGATTGAATACACCGAGAGTATCTCGTGCTAGGTCTTGTAGTATCTCTTGGCCAATCTCTTCATGAATCTCTTCGGAATCTTTCCCCTAGTCTCCTTCTCGATGAGTTCGTACATGTCGGGTTGAGCCGCACAGAGATCTGTCAGAGTCAAGATTCCAACGAGACATCCGTCCTGAGTAATCGGAAGCTTCTTGATGTTTCTGGCAACCATGAATCTGGCAGCTTCAGTCACGTCCATGCCGGGCTGTCCACATATCAACGGTTTGGACATTATCATCTTGATCTGTGTCGCATCAGCGTTCCTACCAAGGGCAAGCACCCTTGACAAAAGGTCCCTTTCTGTAACTATGCCGACAGGTTTTCCCTGCTCCACCACCACAAGGCTACCTATCTCTTGCTGAGCCATCTTGCTTGCTGCCTCTTTCACCGAGGCCTCTGAATCTATCGAGACAACGTTCGTACTCATCAGATCTTTCACTATCAATTAGACATCAGGTAGATAGGGCGTGCCTCGTACGTATTAAACGTGATCGAACTTTCGCCTTGTTTCCTAACCGACCATAGTGCCCACTCACCATACGTGGAGAATTTTGAGGATCGAGATGTGCCATCGGTACAGAGTTCTTCTCTTTCTGTCTCTGGTTGCCTAGTGCAACTGTACTGACCCGGCAAGATGGTGCATCGGTAAGCTTCAAATCCTCTGCTTTCATTTCCAAGAGTTCAGGTGAACTCGTTGAGCGTATTCGATCTGGCTAGGCGCCGTCATGGGCTCCAAGAACCTCAAGGCCGTTGTGGTGAGAGGAGTCAAGCCACCTGAAATAGCCGATCCAGATGAGTTGAAGGAGCTAACTCGAGAATGGATCGAGACCAACCTGAAAGACGAGGAGTTCAGAGAGTTCCAGAAATATGGTACGACTAGGATCAATGAGCACTCCGCTCTGAACGGGGACTCTCCAGTGAAGAACTGGAGCGGCATTGGAGAGGTCGACTTTCCCGATGCTGAGAAGATAAGTGGCGAGGCCGAGTTCAAGTATGTTGAAAAAAGGTACGCATGCTTCGGTTGCGCGATAGGCTGCGGCAGCATTGTACACCTCAAAGACAAATACGCCATCCGCACGCATCGACCGGAATATGAGACTGCATCCAGTTTCGGCTCTCTTCTTCTTAACAGAGATGTGGAATCCATAATCAGATGCACCGACATATGCAACGAATATGGATTAGACACGATTAGTGCTGGAGCCGCAGTTGCCTTTGCGATTGAATGTAGCGAAGAGAAAATCCTAGATAGCGCACGGACTGATGGGATCAAACTAAGGTGGGGTGCCTCAGAGGCAATTGTAGAGACAACGCAGAACATGACTGAGGGTACGGGATTCTTGCAAATTCTTGCAAATGGTGTCCTGAGAGCCGCGGCGAAGATCGGCAAGGGTTCTGAGCAATACGCTATGCATATCGCGGGCCAAGAGCTTCCTATGCATGATCCGAAGTATACCCCTGGTCTTGCCACGACCTATGTCGCTGACGCTACCCCAGCTAGGCACACACAGGGGACAGAATGGGGTCTAAAGAACACGCTTCCAGGCATCGAACTCCCTGAGATAAAAGACAAGTATGACGGTTCATCGAAGGAGCGAGCCTTCGCCCATGCGGTCATAGCAAAAAATATGCACTGTGTCAATGCGCTGGGTGTCTGCATGTTTCCTGGAATCTTCGAGGTAAAGCTTCCATATGAAAGACTCCTGAATGCCGTAGCCGGATGGACCCTTTCCATACATGATTACTTGCACGTTGGAGAGAGAATTGCCGCAATCAGACAGGCTTTCAATATTCGAGAGGGATTCAACCCATTACACTTCAAAATGCCAGGCCGTGCAATAGGTAGACCTCCTCAGGATAGAGGACCCCTCAAGAACGTGATAGTTGATGTGGATTCGCAGGTGAGAGAGTACTTCAAGCTGATGGACTGGGACATAAAGACGGGCAAACCCAGCGCGCAAAGGCTCACAGAACTCGGACTACATGATGTCGCGAGGGATCTTCATCAATCCTAGGGCTAGCATCGTCATGGCAAATCAGATAGCTAGTCCCTCTCCAAGATGATTACCCCACATTTTCCGCTTATATCTCCTGTGCAGACAAGAAGGAAAATGTTGGCTAATCAACTTGGAGCCGCACTGGCAATATGAATGATAGAACACAAGTACGCAAGAACCGTGCGTGGGAGTGAATGTGCGTAACGCTTTGAAAGACAAACTCCGAAGAGGTGAAGAAGAGAACGTGCGGTGATTACAGAACCATAATCCTGCTATTTCTTGTGTGATTGAGGCTAGGCGAGTCCCAAGACTTTCAGCAGGAATTTTTGTATCTCAATGAACCTGGAAGTCAAGAGCGCCATCCTCGTCATCACATGATTGCCGAATAGGACGCCGAAGTACACCATCAGTCCGTAACGGCCTATCTTGGCGACGATACCGATAGGACCCTTATGTTCCACCGTGAACATGAAGAAGAAGAGAGAGCAGACAGTAATGACCGCAATTAGAAGGTTGTCGAAGTTCATGGGGGCTGCTATTGTAGCCCTGATTTGGCCGATGAACATTGCATCGACGAATCCCCTTAGGGCCAATGCTGTTCCCGTGCCAACGACGACTGCGACTGGCCAGCGTGCAAGCCACGAGTATCCCTTTGAGAGTCTGGCAAATAGAGCTACGCCCAAGATCAACGGTATCACGTACAGATAGTTCCCCTTGATGATTGGTCCCCAAGCTACGCTCTGAAGGTTGTTTATCGCTACCATCAACCAGTAGCCTGAAGCCACACCGATGAAGGAATATTCAGCGAATCGGTAGAACCTGTTCTCCTTGTACAGGAAGCTGTAGATCAAGAGTGTCAAGACTACTGCTACAAAAGAGCCTAGAAGCGCAAAATCCACTTCTCTTCACCTCTTCTCTTCTTTTCGCTTCTTTTTGACTGCGAGGAAAGCAACGTTCCCGACGACAACACATGCGACAACCAATAGAGTCGATAGCGAAAGAGCATCTGAAAGTCTCACACCTTCACCCGGCATCTTGGTGAGTAGCTCGTATTCGGCAGCGCCCAGTGAGCCTGAAAGTATTGAAAACACTTGCCCAGCGTTGTAGTAGGGTACTATAGACGGAACCCCTAGCCCTATTATTGCTGCCACTACTTTCGTCTTGTAGGGGGCGTGGAGCTGACGGACATACATTTCGACTGCGGAGATCAACGATGTAAAGGTGAAGAACAGCGCAAAGTCCTCTGCGTTCCGAACCTTTTCCATAATCGGTAGCTTGTCAATGGGGTTTCCAAGGAAGTCTCTTGAAACAAGCTTATGGATATCGCGTCCGAACGCTGCTCGTGCAGTTTCGCCCCCAGCAATGAAGCCGAGGTTGACATAGTCTTCGCCGTACTTCTTCTCACCTTTGGGTATCTGTAGAAGAGCTTGTTGGCCCAGCATGGGTCCGTCTGTTTCAAAGCCAACGACAACTATCTTCAAAGGCTTCTGGAACAGATGCTTGAGCACAACCACTGCCTGAGGTCCATTTTCACCCCATGCTGCGCCTGACGTATCCATCGAACATACGACGACGCTTCCGGGGGGGAGTTTCTCTACAGCCTCGTAGGTCTTTCTTGTTTGGTCAGTGATTGGTATCGGAAGTCCAACTGGTGTGATTATCGGTATGATTAGAACGATGATCAACAGTGCATACAGGATTCTTGGGTCTATTCGACCTAGTTTCGTCCACGCATCTTCTCCAGCCATCTATGTTCACCTATCCTAGGTATCCTCTCTCCCGACCAGCCAAGGTACGTACGCCAAGAATCACTGCGCCAATGGCCAACCCGATTATGTATCCACGAGAGGCTGCGGTGTTGGGCACATCTACAATCCATTTGCCGAGGGCGGGGATCCCTTCCCAAACCGCTGCTCCAATCGGTGCATTCATCAGCATTATTATTACTGCAATGACGAGGAGAAGAGTGGCCTCTCCGGATCTTGCCCTAATCGCGCGATAGCTTGCCGAAATCATGTAGAATCCAAGAATAGAATAGTACGTCGAGCTGGATGCTACGTAGATGCTGTCATACATCCATCTAGAACTTGGTCCTGCCAATCCTTGTATCAGAGACACGGCGACAAATACTACCATTAGGAAGACTAGCCACACGCTGTAGTACCATTGATTCGGAGTCTTCTTTCTAATGACGTCAGCATGAATACGTATCATGCTGATCGTTCCCCAAATTAGCATGAATGAGGCGAGTATGACTCCCCATCTTAAGAGATCTGCAACCGCCGTGTTGAGGATTGGAACTTTTAGAAAATAGTCTGCGATCACTGCGATTCCTGCAAGTGCGGTCATGAAGACCGCGACCTCTCTCCTTTTCAGCACAGACATCGAGGTCACTTCCATCTACATTTTTAGAAGGTTAACAAGAACAGGAATGCCCAGAACATTCAGAATGATCCCCAACGCAACGGCGCCAATTGCGATCCACTTAGCTACGTCTTGTGCACCAAGACCTGCCAGCTGGACTGGGTCTTGAAACAGATACGCTCCAGCCGCAAAGATCTCTTCACCAATCAGGCAGTAGTCAGCCACAGTCACGAAGAATCCTATTTGAGATCTGTTGGCCGTGCCTGCCACTTGTATTGCTCCAGCCTGATACCCTGCTTCCGCCAAAAGAAGGGATTCTCCCATGAAGTTGCCAACCATAATATTTGTTGCGATCCCCTCTCTGTGCATGATTCCTATGCAGCCTCCGGCCCAAGCAAACTGCTCGTCAGACAGGTATCGAAGCATGCCAGGCTCGTAGGCTTCAGGCCTTCCCGCTTCCAAGTATCCTTGGCGAACCGTTTCCTCAGCTACTGGAAGGACAGTTGCCTTACTGACAGCAGCTATCAAACGGGCCTTGTACCTTGCCGTAAGCTTCGCGACATGCCTGAGCACAGTCAGTCCTGCTATTGTCTGAGGAGAATCTGCATGATCAAATCCGCTTATGCCCGGCGTGAAAAACACTGGTTTTCCCATCTCTGTAGCTCTGCCCACGGCTTCCTCAATAGCGTCGAACCCTGCCATCTTCCTTATTCGCGGAACTTTTCCTTTGCTTGCTCTGTTCAGCAACCAAGCATACACGACAATCACTATGACAAGAGCGCCAAGAGCAGCTATGCGTCCTGAGACTAACAAAGTTTACACTCCTTTTTTCAAGTCGTGCAATTGTTCTTTGACTGGATAAAAAAGACTTTCGGTGGTCCCGCAGCTTTTATGCAAGGAATTTTTCTCGAACTATTTTCTTGATCTTTTCTTGTGTCTCCTCGGGCACGGGGATGAACGGTTTTCCTGGTGGGCCAACCCTTAGCAAGCCGAAGGCATCTACCATGCACTTGTATGTGGAAATCGGGCTATACCCCCTCAGAAGAGGCTCAACCAATGCCCACGGCTCTCTCATCTTGTATTGGAGTTCCATAGCTGTCGGCCAGTCACCGCTTAAGCACGCTTTGTAAGCATCCAAGACCAATTTTGGCTTCATACAGACCATGCCGGAGAAATTCCCTTTTCCTCCCCACATCATCGATGGGACCATCATGAGATCTACGTGCAGGAAACTCAGTTCAGGAACTCTTGTAATGTTCATCCAATGTTCAAAATCTGGCACTATTTCCTTGCTCCCGCAGACTGTCGGAATGCGAGCCAACTTTTCAAATACTTCTCGGCCAAGCAAGACCTTAGCGGTGTCAGGATTGTTGTAGACAACCAGCCCAATCTTTGCACAAGCTTTTGCCAATTCCTCGTGGTATGCCACGCACTCATTGTCTGTAAGCTTTTGGTAAAATGGAACCACATTCATAACCGCGTCGGCTCCACATTCCTGTGCATACTTAGTCTTCATTATTGCTTCCTGCGTGCTAACGCCTGAACATCCAGGAACCGAAAAGACATTACTACTTATTTCGTCAACTAGAGCCTTGATCAATCGTTTATGATCTTCCCAAGGTAATGTATGGAATTCCCCTACCGTGCCTGTAGTCGATATGCCATGTACTCCGTTCTCGCACATTATTCGGACATTTTCTCTGAAAGTCTCTTCATCGAATTTGCCTTCTCTCGTGTACGGTGTCGGCATGAGGCAAAATATGCCTTTGAATTTCTCTCGGGTCAGCATAGCCGAATCGGCGTATAGTCGCTAACGCACAATATATTAGCCTTCCTGAGCAGGTCAGAGAGTTAAAATAGCGATCGAAGAAGAATAGCGCTCTAGGTGAACCGAGTGAAAAAAATCAAGTTTGGTCTCGTAGGCACAGGCCTTTGGTGCCAAAATGCACACGTAACGAACCTGAAATTACTTCCTGAAGCAGAAATTGTAGCCGTATACAACAGGGGAGAGGAAAACCTGAAGAAAGCTCTTTCCCTGATAGGCGGCAATCCCAAAGTCTGCGAAGCACCTGCAGAGGTCTACGATCAACCTGATGTTGACGCTGTAGTCGTATCCTTGCCACCGCACCTGAACAGAGAGATTGTGACGGCCGCCCTTAAGAAAGGCAAACATGTCTTTTGCGAGAAACCGTTATCCAACACGCTTGAGGGTTGTCGGGCGATCGTGGAGGAAGCACAGAGAACCAAACTTGTCCTACAGATAGGCATTCAGATGCCATACTCTCAACTCTTCGGCAAAGTCAGGGACATAATCGAGGGAGGAGGCATAGGTAGCCCTCAGATGTGTTGGTTCAGAAGCTTCAGCGCGGTCGGGTGGGCATATAGAACAGGAAAATGGGTCACGGACCCTGAGTTATCAGGAGGCGTCATGAATAGCTGGGGGGTCCACCCTTTCTGCACATTGAATTTACTAGCACGCGCGAAGCCAAAGAGCGTGACGGGAGTAGGCGGAGTGAGGGTGAGAAAGGATACGCCAGAAAACGTCGATAGCGCATGGGTCATCATGACATACAAGAACGGCGTCACAGCTTGCCTAGAATATTGCAGATTCTCTCCGTACGGAAATGAGTGGCAGTTGGGCGTGATAGGAGACGAAGGGAAAATTGAGGCTCTATTTGAGTCGAGAATAGTGAAGCAGTTTGGAATAGTCGACTCAACAGAGACCAGATACATCCTGCCTCCCCAGACCGGCGGTCTCTATACGCCTGGCGGAGGAGACGGTTGTAAGCAGCAATTGGAGTCCTTTATTCGGTGCGTCAAGACGGGGGAAAAGCCTAGAGTGGATGGAAAAGTAGCGACGGAGGCAACGGCTGTGGCATTGGCCGCGGAAAGGTCGATCAAAGAAGGCTTGCCTATCAAGGTTGAGGTCTGACTGCCGAAACATCTCAAGGGGGAGAGTTGGACGCGACATAGAACTAACGATTGGTTTGTCACCCCGCTGGTAGACTTAGAGGAGCATCGTTCCTCATTATCTCCTCCCAGAAGAGTGGAGTTTTACGACCTCTCACTGAGGGATGGACTGGAATATCCCGGAATGTTTCTTGAAAGAGAGGATAAGCTGAAAGCCATCCTCACACTTGACGATCTCGGGGTAGATAGAATAGAGGCAGGTATACCCGCACGATCTCCGCAGGAAGCAGAATTTGTGAAGGATGCAATAGGCGCAGGCACGGATGCGAGAATTTTCGCTCTATGCAGCATAAGAGCGGCGGATATTGACTTGGCTATCAGGTGTGGAGTTTCAAACGTTCTAGTCGAAGCACCGAGTAGCGACGAGTTAATAACCGTGGGGCTTAAGTCAACTCGAGAGAAAACTCTCCACGAATCCATCGATGTGCTAAGGTCTGCTAAGAGCCGGGGGCTGTTTACATCGTTCTTTCTTATGGACGCAACGAGAGCGGATTTAGGATTCCTGTTGGAAATGGTGGAAGAGGCAGTCAATAAGGGCAGCGCTGACGAAGTTATCATAGTAGACTCCGTAGGCGCGTGCTATCCAGAAGCCATGGCTTTCCTCACGAGAAAGATCAGAGAACTAGGAGCGACTGTAGGAGTTCACTGTCATAATGATCTAGGGTTAGCGACGGCAAATGCTCTCAGTGCTGTAGGAGCAGGCGCACAAGTCGTTCACGTTTCTTTGAACGGAATGGCTGGCAGAAGCGGATTCACGTCGCTCGATGAGATAGCCTTATGCTTGAAGCTCTTCCTTGGCGTGTGTTCTGGCATTAGATTCAGCAAGATTTATGATGCATCAAGACTGTTTGCAGAGCTGACAGGTGTTCCAATCTCTCCAATGAAGCCTGTAACCGGAGAGAATGCCCCGCTCTTTGAGATTGGCCCGGCTGTGATGATCAATGATGAGTTTCTGAAGGCGGGAATCTCGACAGGGTTTCTTCCCTACTCGCCGTCTTTCATTGGGAGGAACTTCAATGTGAGACTTGGCGCCAAGAGCAACATCTACTCTGTAGAACGAATGTTGAAGAATCTCGAAATCAAGGCGACCCAAGAAGATGTCAACCTCATCTTGGAACGGGTCATTACTGTCGCGAAGGACAAGCGGGCACTACTCTCTGAAGCAGAGTTCAAAAGAATTGTCGACGAAATGCTCCGGCAAAGATGAATGACAAAGTAACCGAAGTCCTTGGTTCGCAGTCTGTCAAGAAGTCGAGGAATAGTCTTCTCCTAAAAGCATTTTTTGCACATATTGACTTGCCTGCAGACTCCGGTTAGCCTAGTTGATCCCTTCTTCCCTGAGTATCTGTTTGAGCCGCTCTCGCTCTTCATCTGTCAGGGGCGGCAGCGGTCGCCTGACAGTTGGGCTGATGTTTCTACCTGTGCCGCCGATAGATGGGATCCTTTGCTCTCGATTCATTCTCCTGCTGAGCTCAATCGCCAAGTCTCCTTTGTCGAGAGTCACGCGGGCAAACGTCTGTGGCGTCATATGGAGAAAGGCGCAGGATCTAAGTCACATACGGCTTCCTCGTCCTCAAACCTGTCCCATCAGAAGATAGCGGTTTGTGATGATCAACTGGTGAATCTCGTAACAAGCGTGCTGGGAAGAGATATAATGTTGACTGTTATCTGATAGGCTTTGTTCAAAGTTGACGCATGAGTTTCTATGGGCAATCGATTCAAAGGGACGGGTCATTGGAAAGAAACGCCGTGTCGAATGCCATAGGCGAGGCATCGTTCACCGCGCTGTACACGTAATCGTGCTTGATGCCAGACACCGAATCTTCGTGAAGAGGCGAAGTAGCTCAAAGGATATGTTTCCGGGGCAATGGGAGACAAGTGTTGGAGGCCACGTAAGGTACGGAGATGACGTCAAGGAGACTGCAGCTAGGGAACTTGAAGAAGAACTCGGGATCGTTGAACCTCTTCGATATCTAGGAAGGTTCGCTTACAGAGGGAAAGAAGAGAAGGAGAACATCACACTCTTCTCTGTAGTGACAATGAAAAGGCCTAGGTTGAATAGGTCAGAGGCAACAATAGGTGAGTATTTGACGATTCATGAACTTGAAAGATGTCTTTCGAGGAGAACTTTCGTCGATGGGACTGCCGAAGAAGTACGCATCTTGAAACGATTGCTCTCCAAGCTGGAGGAATCACGTTAGAGTGGAACATGGGCTTGAGAAGAGGCTCTCCGGCCAAGCCATGTGATGCCAGAATGAGATAGGGGATCTGACACTAGATTCCAAACCGCTCGGTGCTCCTTGTGGCGAACAAGCTTTATTGATCGAAGTCACGGTCAACAATCAAATGCTTGTTAACGATGCAGAGGGAAGACGAGTGAGTGAGGCAGAAGGCGCTGAACGGCCTGCAGGACTAGGTTTTCGAAACGTTCTGAGATTGGGATATGTCAGTTTCTTCACGGACATCTCAACCGAGATGATCCTAGGCGTGCTGCCGTTCTTCATAGTGAAGGAGCTAGGTGGAACTGCCGCCATCCTAGGGTTCATAGAGGGCGTCGCAGAAGCCGTCAACTATGCTTTCAGGGTTTTCGCGGGAGTTGTCACAGACAAGATTGGAAGGCGAAAACCGCTCGTGCTCCTTGGCTACGGACTGTCCTCAATCGCCAAACCGCTTTTCGCAGTCTCGGGCTCATGGAGTCACGCTCTAGCAGTGAGAGTGACTGACAGGGTTGGAAAGGGAATTAGAACATCGCCGAGAGACGCCTTGATCAGCGATTCGGCAGCCAGGTCAGAGGCAGGAAAGGCGTTCGGTCTACATCGTTCACTCGACCAAATCGGCGCTATCATCGGACCCTTCATGGCTTTCGTCGCGGTTCCGATCATTGGAATGCGCGGAGTCTTCTGGGTCTCTTTCGCCCCTGCTGCGATCGCCCTAATGATACTTCTCTTCTTTGTGCAGGACACAAAAGGATTCGCGAGGCAGAGAAGTGTTTTCGAGAACGCTAGAGACGTCCTGAGTCGTGAGTTCGTTCTCCTGCTTGCAGCTTTAGGGATCTTTGCTATCGGTGCATACAACTTCTCATTCATACTCTTGAAGGCCGGATCTCTAGGTGTTCAAGAAAGTCTCGTTCCGTTGGTCTACGCTTCTCTTAATGTTGCCACCGTCATACTTGGTCTACCGGCAGGAATACTAGCAGACAAAGTTGGGAAGATTCCGGTGCTTGGCCTCAGTTACATGGTGTTTCTTGCTACATCGGTAGGGGGCCTCTTATTAGTCGGAAATCCTCTCTACGCATTTGTCATAGCTTTACTCTTCGGAAGCTATCTCGGAATTGCGGAGACTGTTCAACGAGCCATAATTCCTGACTTTACAAAGCCGGAACTCAAAGGAACTGCCTACGCTCTCTATTACACTCTTATTGGCGTGAGTTCGATGGCCGCAAACTCGATATTTGGAGTGCTATGGAGCAACCTAGGTCCAGCTGCAGCGTTTCAATATACTATTCTTACGACGACTGCCGGACTGGGAGCCTTGGCCGCAATCATTCTGAAAGGGAAACAATCAAGGTCTTGATAGGCTCACAGCCTCATCACTTTGATCGTCCGCGGCTCGATCTTGATTTGCTCTGACCGGCATGCGTCGTCCTTGATATGCAGTTGAAGAATGTTCTTCGGAACTTGTCGGTGTCTGCCTGAGGAGACGCTGGATCCAGAAGACACCGAGAACCACTGAGAGAGACAGGAGAATCAGTAGGTCGCTTGGTCGGAACGACCGCACAGGGACAAATCGCTCTTCTCTTTGGATTCTTTCTCCCGTGATCGGATTGAGCAGCGTTTCGACAGGGGCATAATCATCAGTCAAGACTATGTGGCTAGCCATGATCCACTCACTTTCAACTAGGGTTCCGACATACTCATAGAAGTCAGCAATCCTGATACTTCTGGTCGCTCGCGCTCTTGCGACCAATTCTTCTTTAGAATATCTATTGGCTCCCTTTGTGGCTACAAGTGCCAAGTTCTGAGTCGTTTCGTAGTCTTTCGTATCTCGGGAGGCGTATCCACTTGCCTCAAACACGTAGATATTGCTGAACACCTGCATGGCGGTGTTGCATTCAGCCTTGAAAAGCTCTGAGTACGGGCCGATCAGAGAGGAGATCAGGTTTGAGACGATCACCCCGTTGGGCTTGAGATCCGTGCTCACTTCTCTGAAGAACTCCAGAGTCATCAAATGGAAGGGAACGTAGGTTCGCGAATATGCATCGAGCACAATCAGATCGTACTTCTTCTCAGATCTCTGCAAATACATTCGTCCATCCTCATTGAATATTCTCAGACGCGGGCTCTCCTTGACATCGAAATATCGTTTGGCAGCCTCGATGACCTCACCATCTATCTCTACGACATCCACGTATACTTGGGGATAGTCCGCGAGGAACCGCTTTGGGCCGGAGAAGCCCCCACCACCAATGAACAGAACATCTGTAATGTCGGGGTTCAATACAAAGCCCATATGAAAGTAGTAGTTGTAGGGATACACTATTCTCTGCGGATCGTTCAGGTCCATTGCGCTGTGAAAGTGATCATCCAGCAGCATTGTTCGGACCTTTCCACCATGAAAAGGGTCGACTCCCTCCAAGATGACCATGTGATGGTAAAGCGTTTCCTTCTCGAAGATTACATCGTTCAGAGTTAACTTGAACATCATCACGTTTGGACTCATAGACGTAGGAGGGGCGAGAAAGGCAGACATAATCAAGAAAAGAATCAGCAGAACTTGACCTTTCCCTCTGAGTCCCAATAGTGAAAGCCCAACGAGTATGGCACCCAATAGTTGAAGGATTCTCACGATTCCCATTTCTGGAATGAGAACAAAGGCGGTAACGAATGTGCCTAGAATACTGCCCGCCGTAGAGAGCGAATACAGCTTGCCCGCCACGTTACCAAGATCTGATAGGTTCTTCGCGGCAAGCTTTATCGCGTAAGGTGACACGGTGCCCAGAAGAAAACTTGGCATGGTCAAAATTGCCGCGGAAGCTACAAGCGGCGAATACCTTTCGCCTAGGCCCAGTGAAATCGTAAGATCGAAGACGACAGGTGTGATCACCGGAATTAGAAGTACGAAAACGCCAGATGTCAGAATTATTAGGCACAGGATTTCGAAGTCAGGCCTCTTGTCTGCGACCCTTCCTCCAACATAATAACCCGTAGACAAAGCTGTCAGTACAACCCCTATGAGGCTGCCCCACACGAAGATTGTGCTTCCAAAGTATGGTGCTAGAACGCGGCTTCCGGTAATCTCCAAAGCCATAACTACGGCACCGCATATGAAGACCTGAAGCCTCAGCCTCTGTTCCATGTTCATACGTCTCATTCTCCGAACCGACGTTCTGAATCGCATTGAGACTTGCCTTACTAGATGACAACAGACGATATCTCTTTTCGCAGAAACCACCTGTTAAATATCATGCCTGTGACATTTCTTGCGATGGAATGTGCATTACGATCTGGTGATTAGGGACGGCTGTATACTGGACGGAACCGGGAATCCTTGGTTTAGGGCAGACGTAGGGATTAGAGCTGGAAAGATCAGCTTCCTAGGACATCTTACCGGGCAGATTCGGTCGAGCAAAGTCATATCGGCGAGAGGCCTGATCGTCTGCCCGGGTTTTGTTGACATTCATTCCCATTCGGATAGGACCCTCTTGGTCCAACCCAGGGCAACTAGTAGCCTGCTTCAAGGGATCACTACTCAGGCGGTTGGAAATTGTGGCTCGTCTATGGCTCCGATAACAGCCAAGAACCGACATCAGATGGTGAGGAGGCTTACGGCCGGCCGCGGCAGGAAAGCTAGGATTGACTGGAGAACGATGGGGGAGTACCTTGCAAGACTGAGAAGACAAGGTATTGGAGAAAACATCGCATCGTTGGTTGGCCATGGCACCATAAGGTCAGCTGTACTGGGGCCCGAAGGTAGCGGAGGAGAGAAGGTAGGTCTCTCAGAGCGAGAGATCCGTAGAATGGAGAGCCTACTCGATCGGGCCATGCACGAAGGTGCAATGGGCCTGAGCACTGGGCTCACATACCCGCCAGGCAGGAACGCGACAACAGAGGAAATAGTGAGACTCTGCAAGGTTGTTGCCAGACATGGGGGCGTCTACCTGACTCACATTAGGCACGAAGGGGATTATGTAGTCGAGGCTGTGGCAGAGGCCATCGAGATTAGCAAGAGATCGAAGGTTCCTGTGAATATTGCTCATCACAAGGCTTGGGGAAGAAGAAACTGGGGTAAGGTAAGGAAGACGTTGAAGCTGATGGAAGAGGCACGTGAAAGAGGATTGGAGGTAACCTGCGATGTCTACCCTTACAATCGGGCCGGAGTCTCCCTACTACTGAGAAGGATCTTTGCGCCTCAAGGTGATATAGACCTTAAGAAACTTCTGAGAAGGCTTGCAGATCCTCACCAATTCGAGAGAATAAGAGAAGAAGTAGTTAGCCGAATTGTAGCAGAGCGAGAGAAAGCCGATCAGAGAAGGAAGGAACTGCGGCTGAGAAGAGTGGTGTCGCCAAGGTTTGAGATTCCGGGGACTGCCGTGATAGTTCACTCCAAGAGTCGGCCAGATCTACTCGGGAAGAACCTCAAGGAGATCGCGAAGATTGCCGGAAAGGACTGGATCACCGCGGCAAGGGATCTGGCTATTGCCGACAGAGGCGAAACAAAGATGGCCGGATACATGAGTGAGAGAGATGTGGAGACGGTGATTGCGAGCCCGATTTCAATGATCTCAACGGATTGCTCATCACATGATGCTCCTCCAGACGAAAGAGAGACTGCAACTCATCCCAGAACCTACGGAACTTATCCTAGACTGCTGGCAAGATATGTAAAGGAAAGGAGGATCCTCTCTCTGGCTCAAGCCATAAGAAAGGTCACTTCCTATCCGGCGACTGTTCTCAAACAAGGAGACAGAGGCATGATACGACCGGGAATGTGGGCAGACCTAGTCGTTTTTGACCGACACAGGATTCGTGACCACTCAACCTTCGCTCGACCAGCATTGTCGCCAGAAGGGATAGTCTACGTCACAGTAAATGGCGAGATCGCGGTTGACCGAGAGGTCCCTACTGGCGTCCTTGCAGGAAAGATCCTAACCTTGGACTTCGCGTGATGGAACTGAATGACGGCCAGATTCGATTTAAGAGGGATCATATGCGTCACGTAGTCATAATGGCTGGAGGATCCGGCAGAAGGTTCTGGCCTGTTAGCAGAGAAGCGTTTCCAAAGCAGTTCCTTACTCTTTACGGAGATCGCTCCCTTCTGCAATACACGTATCAGAGAGCACGCCGGGTCGTAGATCCGCACAGTATTTGGATATCAACTAGGTCAGGCCTTGAAACAATCATTGAGAAGCAGATTCCCACATTAGGCAAAGACAAAGTCATTATCGAGCCAGTGGGCAGGGACACAGCTCCTTCTATCGCTCTCAGTTGTTCTTGGATAATGAGGAAAGATCCAGAGGCAGTCATAATGTTTCTTCCGGCAGACCACTATATTAGCCCAGAAAGCAAGTTTGCCAGAACCGCATCTCGGGCCCTCTCCATTGCTGAGATGACGCGTTGCATAGTGACCATCGGGATAAGGCCTACCTATCCGTCGACAGGATATGGGTACATACAATGCAATCTAAAGCCGGTGAGAGGGAAGGCTTCAGTTTATCCTGTGTCGAGCTTTAGAGAGAAGCCGGACCTAGCGACAGCAAAGAGATATCTCAATCGAGGAAACTACTTCTGGAATAGCGGAATCTTCGTAGCCAAAGCGAACGTGATGATGGAGCAACTTCGGAAATATTCCCCTCAAATATTCAAGTTCGCCGGCAGCCTATTGACCTTACCAAGGTCATCATTTCAAGAAAAGCTGAGGACAGCATTCCGCAGAATGCGGAAGGTTTCATTTGACTACGCCGTGATGGAGAAGTCGACGAATGTGATCATGATTCCCGCAGAGTTTGGTTGGAATGACCTAGGCTCATGGGGTTCTTTGGATCAACTACCTCGTCTGCGAAAAGAGCATAACATTTCGATGGGCCAAGCTCTTTTGTTCGACAGCAAAGGCAACATAGTATCCACCGGACGAAAGCTGGCGGTTCTGATCGATGTAAAGGACTTGGTAGTTGCGATGGCCGATGACGCAGTACTCGTCTGTCGTAAAGAGTCCGCGCAAAGAGTAAAAGATGCTGTAGACTTTCTGAGAAGAAGACGTCCTTCGTATGCGTGAATATCCATGGATTCGAAAATCTGCTGAAATGATCTTGACGGAACGCCCTTCTCGATTGCGCTTCTCATATTCTACAGGCGCTATTCGTTGGCAAGAGTTCTTTCCTGTGGAACGATTCACGTGCAATACTCAGAAACTCATCCAGAGGGACGCCCACTTCACGGCAGATTTCTATTCTGTTCTTCAGATATCCAAGTTTCCTGAAGGGTTTATCCTCAAATATCTTCCGAAACGCGTTTGAGTTCAGCTCCGCTAACTCTATGAAGAAGGACATTACGGCATCGGATGCAATCAAGGCCTTGTCCATGATGCTCCGAGGGGTCACTCCGGTTCTGTGGTCGTGAGCTCTGATCGCGTGGAGGCATTCTCTCGGAAGAAGATTTTCAAGTAGTTCTGCTGCCACCAAGCCATGTTTACTCATGTCTCCCTGAATCTTTTCGCGATCAAGATCGTGAAGCAGGCCACAGAGTTGCCATTCTTCTTGGTTCATTCCTAATCTTTGAGCAATCTTTTCCATGATTCCTGACACAGCGATGCAATGTCTACGGATCTGAATGTTCTTGAGGTGCCTCTTAAGTAACCGAGTCGCCTCCTCTTTCGTGAGCATATGAAGAGATCTATTTCTAGAGGTTAAAAGGAAGTCGCCTATACGAATCACAGGACAATTACATAGGTCTATTAGCTATTCTGGGCGATGGATACCCAGCCTTTTCGCGATTGGGATCGTATCGCTGAAATGAATACTTTATCTACTAGTTAGGCGTCTGATTGTCGAAGGTATACAATGGATTCTGCTTCTCAGCTAGATCCCGTGTATAACCAACTGTAAAAGGATGTGAGAAAGCAGATGGATTTCGAAAGGCGTAGATTCGGAGGCCCCAGAACGATGCACAAGGCTGTTTGCTCTGACTGTGGCAAAGAATGTGAAGTTCCATTCAAGCCTACTGAAGGGAAACCGGTCTATTGCAGAGAATGCTACCAGAAGCATAGAAGATACTAGACAAGCGTGTGGTTTGCCGTCGAAAAGTCGTCCCTCTTTTTGTCGACCCACTTCTCGGTTGGGGATGCCATCTAGGAAAGAGATAAAAACGAAGCGTATGCCATCACGGGCTCGGTCGAACACACATGATCCTCATCGACCGGTTGCCTCATTCGCAGGCCCACAAATCGAGGTTGGATTCACCCATTAGAGGACTCGCCTCAATCAATGTTCCTGAGGCGGAATGTTCGTCCGGAGAGTTGAAGCTTCTGAGTCGCTGGTTCGTGGTTGTCGGGGCGATGCTGATTCAGTTGAGCCTAGGCTCCCTGTACTCATGGAGTGTCTTTGTGAGGCCGCTCTTGGCGGCTTTTCCCGGTTCGACAAGTACACAGGTCTCCCTTCCTTTCACCATAGCGCTTGCTGTTTTCTCTGTCACGATGGTTTTCGCTGGCCTGTGGCAGGATCGTAGTGGCCCGAAGACCGTGGCCACAGCAGGAGGGCTGGTGCTTGGTCTAGGCAACATTTTGGCGAGCCAAGTTGCACGATTGGAACTGGTCTATGCGACGTATGGTGTTCTGGGCGGAATTGGCATAGGGTTGGCGTATGTGTGCCCCATAGCCGCTTGTATTAAGTGGTTTCCTGACAAGAGAGGTTTCGTTTCAGGACTGGCTGTGGCTGGATTTGGAGCAGGGTCCTTCTTCTATGCTCAATTCGCAAACTACTTGATCGGTTTGGGGTCGCCTGAAAGTAGTTGGAGACAGGCGTTCATCATACTTGGAACGATATACTTGATCTCGATATTGGCGGGTGCCCAGTTGCTGAGGAATCCGCCAAGCGGTTGGCTGCCTGCCGGCTGGAGTCCATCCCAATCTTCAGCGAAGGCCATGATGAGTGGGCACACTTGGAAGGAAATGGTGAAGACCAGAACTTTCTACAAGCTATGGACTATGTTTGCCTTCGCTGCTTCCTCCGGTCTAATGGTCATCGGTCATCTCTCTCCCTTCGGGCAAGAGTCCGGACTCATGGCAGCTGAAGCTGCAACCATTGTAGGAGTCCTAGCCCTCTTCAATGGAGCCGGCAGAATAATCTGGGGATTCGTGTCAGACAGGATCGGAAGACAGAGGACAATGCTCGCTATGTTCGTGTTGAATGCTACAATCATGTTTCTCCTGAGAGAGATGGGGGGCACCATCTTTCTGTTGGCCACGGCCGCTGCAATAGTTGGTTTCTGCTTTGGAGGAACGTTAGCCATATTTCCATCGGCGACAGCAGACAGTTTTGGGACCAAGTACCTAGGAGTCAATTACGGGCTGATGTTTACTGCTTACGGAGTTGCCGGAATAATCGGCCCGATGATAGGAGCCCTAGTTCATGACGTGTCTGGAACCTATGTCTACGCCTTCCTTGTAGCGGCAACCTTATCCGTAATGTCTTCAATCTTGAGCTTAACATTGAAAACTAGGAGGAAATAGACCTCTTTCTACTCCTTAAGGATACTCCTCGCAGACTTAGTTTCCTCATCTCAGTACGGAGACCCGTACTCAGTGACTGACAGATCGAAGTCGTAGAGTGCCTCGATGTCAGGTTTGAGCCATGACGGCCTGTATAGAAGCCGAGCCCTGAACCTGTGCCAATCCTCTTTTCTCGCCAAAAGTAGAGTTCTTCTTATCGGAGTTATCTTCGTCTCAATCACTTTTCGGGTTTTCTCAAGAGATTTCGCGAATTCTTCAACCTGCTTCTGGTCCTTGGCTAGGAGAGACAGGAGCAGGTCGTATTCACCGAACAGATATGCAACGTACGCAAGGGTCAGATCCGATCCGTATTTCTTCTCGAGCAGGGATTCGTACAGACTGGAGTAGTCTTGAGGGTGAACCTTCACCTCGATTGTATATCGCCCCATGGTTGCAGGAGTGTCCTTCAGGATTGGAAGAAAAGCAGGCTTGATCAAAGGGATAGTATGTGAGTCTGATAGGCCGTCAATTCGGCAGATCTGCTGTGTCAGAAACTCCATAATACTGTCTGGATTCTTTGCGTATAGGCTTACTGTGACGAAGCCTTGGGCGCTTTGTGAAGCATAGAATGGCGTTATCTCTTTGGATTCATAGCCTCCTAGATCTGCGAGAACAGAGTTCCAAAGCTTCTCCACATCATCCTTCGCATGAAGTCTCATCAGCGCCATCATCGACTAGTCGCCTTCCCTCGTTGTTCCGTTAACTTCTCGACGACAGATGGATCGGCCAGAGTTGTTATGTCTCCAAGATCGCCGGATTCTCCAGCAGCTATCTTTCTGAGTATCCTACGCATTATCTTTCCGCTCCTAGTCTTGGGTAGTGCTTCTGCGAACTGGATATTCTCAGGAACGGCTATTGGGCCAACCGTGTTGCGCACGTGCAGGCCCAACTCTTTCTTTAAAGCCTCAGAAGCCTCCACACCTTCCTTCAAGGTCACGTAGGCATATATGGCTTCACCTTTGATCTCATGTGGGATAGGAACCACGGCGGCTTCAGCAACACGTGGATGGCTCACTAAGGCGCTTTCAATCTCTGCAGTTCCGATTCTGTGCCCTGAAACCTTTATGACATCGTCAACTCGTCCCATAAGCCAATAGTCGCCGTCTGAATCGACGCGAGCTCCATCACTGGTGAAGTATACTCCCTTGAACCTAGACCAATAGATCTCCTTGAACCTTTCGTGGGCCCCAAAAACTGTTCGCATAAGGCCGGGCCAAGGCTTCTTTATGACTAGGTAGCCCCCCTCACCAGGCGCTGCTACAGAACCGTCGTCTCTTAGAACTGCGGGCTCAATGCCGGGGAAGGGTTTGCTAGCAGAACCGGGTTTCAGAGTATGCGCTCCGGGGAGCGGCGTAATCAGTATTCCACCGGTTTCCGTCTGCCACCACGTGTCAACGATTGGGCAGGCTCCTTTCCCTATGTTCTTATGGTACCACATCCACGCCTCAGGGTTGATCGGCTCGCCAACCGTTCCTAGGAGCCGCAGACTTGAGAGGTCTCTTCTTTCTGGCCAGCTTGTGCCGCTTCTCATAAGGGCACGAATGGCTGTGGGGGCCGTGTAGAAGATGTTCACTCTGAATTTCTCCACTATCTGCCAGAATCGGTCGGGTTCGGGATAGTCTGGCACACCTTCAAACATGAGAGTGGTTGCTCCGGCTGAAAGTGGCCCATAGACAATGTAGCTGTGCCCTGTTATCCAACCGATATCCGCAGTGCACCAGTACGTGTCGTCATCGTGGTAGTCGAAGATCCACTTGAAGGTCAAGGTCGTGTAGAGCAGGTAGCCACCGGTTGTGTGAAGCACACCCTTGGGTTTCCCTGTGCTTCCGCTTGTGTATAGGATGAACAGCGTGTCTTCGGCGTCCATATGTTCAGGGGCGCATTTGGCCGGAACTTTTTCCACTTCCTCGTGCCACCAGAAGTCACGGCCAAGCTTCATCATAACGTACTCACCGAGTCTTCTAACTACAATAACGGATTCGACGCTCGGGCAGGCTGCGACTGCGGCGTCCGCACTGGCCTTAAGAGGTATGATCTTTCCGCGTCTATAGGAACCGTCAGCGGTGATCAGGATCCTACACTGACTATCGTTTATTCTATCGCGGAGTGACTCAACGCTGAAACCTCCGAAAACGACGCTGTGTACTGCGCCTATCCTCGCGCAAGCTAGCATAGCTATCGGAAGCTCAGGGATCATAGGAAGATAGATGGAGACTCTGTCCCCTCTTTTCACGCCCTTCGCTTTCAGGACATTGGCGAATTTGCAGACTTCGCTGTGAAGCTGTTGATATGTGAGAACTTTGACATCGCTCTCAGGCTCGCCCTGCCAGATTATGGCTGCCTTATTCTTTCGCCAAGTCTTCAGATGGCGATCTAAGCAGTTGTAGGAGACGTTGAGCTTTCCTCCTTTGAACCATGTGAACCTGGCATCATCCACCTTCCATTCAAAAACCTTCTTCCAACCCTTACCGAACCAATCCAACTCGTCGGCATGGTTCTCCCACCATTTGGGAGGATCGCGGATGGACTCCTCATATATTCTCCGATACTCCTTACCCTTGATTATTGCATGCTTCCTGAATTCGTCACTGGGAGGGAACTTCCTTACCTCTTTCATTATTGACTCGATCGTCCTAGTTTCAGACATTGTATGTTCCGCCTAGTCCTGATCCAAATTCCGCACCGCTTTGAACGTGACTTTCTATAAAAGTCTTGAGGGCGTGAGGGATTTGTATGAGGCCCTCTCGAAGAGCGAGAGCAGTCCATCTAGTTTGTCACGGTGTCCCCATCTAATTCCGGGCTACACTCATTGCTCGATCCCGAAGGATATCTGAAACACACAGGTCATTAGGAAAGAGTGATATTGAGTTGTCCTTGAGTTTGAAGGACAAGTATGAAGTCGATGCTTTGACTGAAGGAGCGTTGTGCCATCGGTCTGCGTAATGTGAACATTGAGGAAGCCGGTATGCAGTACTACGTAACTCTCACCTCCGAATGCAATCTCAGATGCGCATACTGTTACGAGAAGTGCTGCAATGATTTCGGAGTTGATCTTGGGCGTCTCAAAATCGATTATTCTGTTCCAAGCTCGATAGTCTACGACCTGGCTAAGCTTGAAAGGTTCTGCGAGAAGGATTCAGACTCAACCATTGTGTTTTACGGCGGAGAGCCGCTCCTCCGGATTGACATGCTCGAAAAGATCATGTGTAACGTGCCTGCCAAGAAATTCATTCTACAGACGAACGGTACGCTTCTTCACAGGCTGGCCTTCGAATGTCTCAACAAGCTTGACACCATCCTAGTATCTGTCGACGGGGGCAAGGAGCTAACCGACCACTACCGAGGGAAAGGTGTCTATGAACAGGTGATTCGGAACGTCAGGCGACTCCGCGAAAGGGGATTCATTGGAGAATTGATCGCTAGAATGACCGTGGGCAGAGAAACAAGAATCGATCGTGAGGTTTGCTCATTGCTTTTCAATGAAGAGCTGTTCAACTCTGTTCACTGGCAGCTGGACGCACTCTTCTGGCATAATGACTATGACAAAGAGAGTTTCTCGAAGTGGGTGGATGCCGAGTATAACCCCGGAGTCAGAAATCTGATCGACACGTGGGTCAAGCATATGGAGGATCATGAGGAAGTTCTCCGAATCTATCCGTTCGTCGGGATTGTGCGATCGTTGCTTCTGAACGAGCCAGCAAAGCTGAGATGCGGAGCAGGGTGGACGATGTTCAACATTCAGACGGACGGCAACGTCACGCCGTGTCCTGTAATGGCAGGTATGAAGGACTTCTACCTTGGCAACATTGAGCGCACGGATCCAAGCGACTTAGCGTCTAGAGCGGTATTCGTCTCTGAGCCATGCACTAATTGCCAGATAAACTCTCTATGTGGTGGAAGATGCCTCTATGCAAACGTCACGAAACTGTGGGGGGAAGAGGGCTTTCGTCTTGTATGCTCTACCGTACAGAACCTGATTGATGCTCTGAGATCTACAGTTCCCGCAATTCGCGGTCTCATATCTAAGAGTGCTGTTGTGCTGCGCGACTTTGATTATCCTAGATACAATAGTTGCGAGATAATACCCTGAGCTACTCCACCAAGGTCAAGCCAACGAGTAGGGCTATGGAAGTCATGCTATCTGCAAGAGAACTTTCGATGGGAATGACGAAGTTGTCGGGGTCCAGACCTCGCTGGAATGTTACGATCGCAACGATGAAAGACACAAGAACGATTGCTGCAACTGCGATCAGGTTGGTCACTAGTAGAACCGAGGCTAGCCCCATGAGTCTATGCGGTGTGAATATGTTGTTTATGAGCAGAGACGAAACTGCGAGAAGAGCGAACATTATTACTGAGGCTGTCCAAGCGCTGAGGATTTGCATAGCATGATTTCTCATGGCGGAGAGAGAGGGTCTGAGGAAGCCTAGAGCAAGCTTTGTAGTCGCTGTGGAACCGACGACAGACCCTACATCCCCCACCATGTCGATCAAAGCTGGGTAGACTGTGTAGATTTCCCTTCTTTCCTCCACGACAATGCTTATCCTCTTAAGGACGGTTCCGGTTACGTTGACGATGAACGCCACTAGCACCATTGTAAATAGAGATTCTCTTATTGTTCTGAGAAATTCCTTGTCGCGAATGTTTCGAGGGAGAATACAGAGTATGATGACTCCGTGTAGTAGCACTATTAGTGAAACTACGTGTTGGCCGAAATCGAAAAGGTAGGTCAGGTTGAGCACCAGAACGTAGCATAACGTTATGAAAATGTCTGCTGTCGTGGACATTATTGGGTATACGACAACATCGGGATCTAACCCTCTCTGGAAGGTGACGAATGCGACTTTCACTGTAACCAGAGTGAGAAATAGCCCTAACGCCATTGTCGCGACAACAACTCGGAGAATCGCAAGGAAGTCTGCGATAGTGATGCCCCAAAATAGGAGACCAAAGATCAGAGAGACTAGACTCATCACGATGCTAGTCGCCAAGGTTATGACGGTTAGGGCCGCGTACAACATGTAGAAACTTCTGGTGTTTCTCAGGAATCTAGGATAAACGGTGCCGACATGCAGCGCGGTGCTTAGGCGTCCGCTTAGCAGGCCGCCGATGACACCCTTTGCACTTACAATTGCCGGATATATTGCAATAGCCCATTGAGAAAGCTGGAAGACGTCTAGTTGAGAGGCAAGCACAAAGCCTGCAAGTAGTCCACCAAAATCAAAGGAATATGCAATCAAGGTTTCTCTGAGAGTCCTCAGGAAGAGCGCCGAATTCATGGCATGGGTCGTTGGCTGGTTAGGTGTCTTCAGTGTGTTCGCCTTCTCCTGAAATCCCTTGGACTTCATTATGTCTAGTCATGACAACTAGATTCTAGCAGACTTCAAGCACAATGGGTCTCGATCGATGCGGAGAAAGGTTTAGGGTTCCCCTCTGAATACTTGGCAGTCGTGAACCATGTACGTTCCTTCGTAATGAGTCGGCTCCTCGTCTTCTCTGGCATGCTATGCCACCGAACTGTTAGATTCTGCTTGTCTGAATGGGTTGTCACTTCTCGGACGGTTCGAAGAAACAGATATTTAGGCTTATGGCATATCCTAGTGCGTTCGGAGAGTTCTGCCTTCGCATGGGGAAGTTGGATAAGATTCAGTACAGGCCGATTCCAGTGCGGGATCTACTTGTGGAAATGAAGGACATGTCAGAGCTGATGATCGATCTGGCATACTCTTCAGCGCTCTTCAACAGCCGCGAACTCGCTGAAGAAGTTCTCGAACTTGAAGAATGTGTAGATTCGCTTGCATATCTTCTCGATATGGGCGCGATGATAGCTGTTAGGAACCCTAGTGATGCTGAATCGCTTGTCGGGGTTTCTGTCGTGGCCTCGGCGATAGACAAGATCTCTGACGCGGCGGGTGACATCAGTGCAATAGTTCTACGGGGCATAGGTATCCACCCGCTAGTTCGGGAAGTTTTTGAGAAGGTTGAGGAACGGCTGACCCGAGTCGAGATAAAGCCAGAATCAATTCTCGTTGGGCGTAAGCGTAGAGATCTGAAACTAGCCTCAAGGATCGGAGCGAACATCATCGCCATCAGGAGAGGTAGAGATTGGATAATCAATCCAAAGGAAGATGAAACGCTCCAGAAAGGAGACATTCTCATCGCGCGAGGAGCACCTCTTGGCATAGAGGAATTGAGACAGGTTGCTGAGGGAATTCTGAAGAATTGGAGGAATAGGCGTGGGACAAGACGAAAAACAGTTTAGGACGATGATCGACAAGATGGCCGAGTTGAAGGACACCTCTGAACTCATGATCGACTTGGCATACTCTTCTCTTCTATTAAATAGCCGTGAACTAGCCGAAGAGGTCCGCGCCTTGGAGAACCGTATGGACGACCTACATACAGAGTTCGAACTTCTCGTCTTGACGAGATGCATCACACCTGAGGAGTCGAAAGATTATCTCGGCCTGATTCGTCTAGCCCTTGTTGCAGAGAACATCGCTGACGCGGCAGCGCAAATAGCCGACGTTGTTCTGAGAGGCTTGAAGCCTCATCCAGTTCTACGTCTCGCTATCCGCGAAGCAGAAGAGACCGTGATGCGAGTCCCCGTCTCAAAGGGCTCAGTGCTTGTCGGAAGGAACTTGCAAGAGGCACAGATCCAAGAGGAGACGGGTATGTGGATCTTGGCGGTGAAGCGAGGGGATGCTTGGCTCCGGCCCAAGCCAGACCTTGTAGTGAAGGAAGGAGACACTCTCATAGCAGCAGGATACGCTGGAGGACAGGAAGACCTGAAACAGTTGGCCTCTGGGAAGCCCGCGTAAACGTGATCTTCAGACTCGTTACTGTACCCACAACATGGACAACTGGTCAAGTCCCATATCTGAAATTACCGAAGCGCAAGATAAGTATCACACTCAGAATGATTGGATTGCTGAGGTAGGCAAGTTGAACAGAGACAAAGATCGTGCGCTCCTCTCCTCTCTGCCGGAACAGAAACTGATCGATTTGTTCTTCATGCATATTAGGAACATATTTCGGGTCGATGGTCTCTACTTCTTAGGGATAGAGGGGAAGTTCGGAACAGAGGCCGCAACGGAGATCGATAAGTCATGCTGGAGGATGATGGCGGCAATAGAGGCACGCGAGATTGCGAAGTTCTTGGGAAGATCGCAGTTTGCCGTGCCAGATATCATGGAGGCTCTCCAGCTGACGAGTTGGTCGCTTGATCAAAAGCACAAAGAAGTCGAAATCAGCCGAGCTAACGGGATTCTTCGAGTAGTACGTTGTGAAACCCAGCTGACAAGAAGGCGGAAGGGTTTGACGGAATTTCCATGCAAACAAGTCCGGCACGAATACTTGAAGGCTTTTGCGCAGGAGCTCAATCCCCGAATTGATGTTCTATGCCGTACATGTCCTCCTGACAGGCATTCTGAAGAGCTTTGGTGCGAGTGGGAGTTTAGGTCGAAGCAGTAGTCTGGAACGTCTAGGCGCTTCAGTGGAAGATTGTTGGATGAAATATATAGTTTCGAAGTCCACAGGTAAAGTCACAGTTGAAGAATCGTCTCCACCTGTTTTGAAGAAGGGGGACATCTTGGTGGAGATGAAGGTTTGCGGGCTTTGTGGAACAGATCTTGAAAAGTTACAGGGGCGATACGTTGCCTCTCGACTCGTGCTTGGACATGAAGCTTCAGGCGTAGTGTCTGAAGTCGGCGAGAATGTAGGAGGTCTCAAGGCCGGAGACAGAGTATTTCCCCACCATCATGTGCCGTGCTACCAGTGCCATCTATGTAGACAGGGAAGCGAAACCATGTGCCCTCACTACCGGGCCAACAATCTAGATCCGGGAGGCTTCTCTGAGTACTTCCGGGTACCGGCTTGGAATGTGAAGCGTGGAGGAGTACTAAAGCTTCCTGACTATGTGACCTTCGAGGAAGGCAGCCTGATAGAGCCTACCGCGTGCTGCATAAGGGCTCTCAACAGGTGCAACATCTCCGGAGACGAAACGGTGCTGGTAATAGGTGCGGGCCCAATTGGACTTACTCACGTTCGACTATTGTCTATGCGCGGAGCTAACGTCATGGTAAGCGACATCAACGCGACTAGGCTTGGATTCGCTGAACGTTTCGGGGCGTCGATAGTCTATGATGCAGCGAAGACAGAGGTTCCTTTGGAAGTCAAGGGGCAGACCAGAGGAATAGGAGCTGACTTGGTGGTCGTGGCGTCAGGGAGTTCAGGGGCCATGGTGCAAGCGTTGAACGCGGTCAGGAGAGGTGGAAAGGTCTGCCTATTCGGGGTGCCTGCAAAGGGCAGCAGGCTGGACTACGATTTCAGCGACATATTCAACTCTGAAATCTCCATCATAACCAGCAACGCTGCTACAGAAGTGGAAACCAAGGCTGCTCTGAGGCTAATGGAAGAGCGCAAGCTGAACCTGACCTCTCTGATAACTCACAGATTCAAGTTGGATGACTTCGAGACGGCTGTTGAGACGGCTTTGGAAGGAAATTGCGAGAAAATAATCATCACCCCATAATCCCACCGGGGATCAGTTCTGAGGGTTAGGCTTAACTAGCTGGGTACACGCCTTCTCTTGCCGCTGGAAGAGATCGTAACCTTGGATTGGGGAATGAAGAATCGTCTCTCACGTATCATTAGGCCCGATACCGGCCGCACGGTTATGTTAGCGGTGGATCACGGATATTTTCAAGGTCCTACAACAGGGCTGGAGAATCCCAGAAGGGCCATAGAGCCCCTCATTCCGTACGCTGACAGTCTTATGCTTACACGAGGAGTCCTGCGCACTTCCATAGAGGCCCAGTACAATGTGCCCGTTGTCCTCAGGGTATCCGGTGGTACAAGTATCCTCAAGGAACTATCCAACGAAGGTATCATTACCTCGGTGGAAGAGGCTATCCGCCTCAACGCCGCAGCGTTGGCTCTATCGATCTTCGTAGGTTCCGAATATGAGCGGCAAACCTTGCTGAACCTGTCGAAACTGGTAAACATGGGAGAGCGCTACGGGATTCCCGTACTGGCCGTTACCGCCGTTGGAAGAGAAATGGTCCGTGATGCTCGATACCTCGCCCTCGCCTGCCGCATCGCCGCGGAACTCGGCGCCCACTTTGTAAAGACCTACTATTGTGAGGACTTCCAGAAGGTTGCTGACGGCTGTCCTGTGCCAGTAGTCATAGCTGGGGGAAAGAAGATTCCTGAACGTGACGCCCTGCAGCTCGCATACAATGCCATTCACGCCGGAGCTGTAGGAGTGGACATGGGAAGGAACATCTTCCAATCCGAATCTCCTGTAAGCATGATCAGGGCCGTCCGTAGTATTGTACATGATAACGCAACCGTCGATGACGCGTACGACCTGTTCTGCAAATTGAGAAACGAATCTGTCCGCAGCTCCTCGGCCTGATTCATGGCTCTACTAAATCGCCTAGCGATGGTTTCAATTCCTTCTCCTACAGTTTACACCGATCTGTATCCCTTGACAACCGAAACCTTCGAACTCATCAGAGCACCTTCCAAGAATTTGATTATTGGCCCAAACTCCCACGTAGACGAGTCATCACAGAAATCAAGTCAACTCGAAAGTGTGCCCTACATTGCTGCTGCAAAAGTGAAAACAGTTAGACGGAAAGGACCTCTTCATTAACATCAACTCGTTAGGAGAAAGTCTTACACTCTTATCATGCAACATTCGTTTCGACTAGGATCCAAAAATCGTAAGCGTATTCGTAATGGTTATCTTCTAGAACTATGCATCACGGTCGCATGTTCGGCGTCGAAATGAACAGAGATGTCAAGGTCACACTGCATCGCTTCACTGACTACTTCAAAGGCTTCGAGAAGATCGAGGCAGTGCGAGAGATCTTCGGCGAAGAAACAGAGAAGATTCTCAACAGTCTGAAGATTGAGTTCTACTCCTCAAGGCGAGGATACATGGGAGTCAGCGACCAAGACGGACACATTTTGATCAGCGCACACTATCTAAAGAACGGAGACGAGAGAGACCTATATCTGGACATAATTCATGAACTGGTTCACGTGAAACAGTTTCTACAAGGGAAAGAGCTCTTCGAGAATAGGTGGGAATACGTTGATAGGCCTACAGAAGTCGAAGCCTACCGGCAAGCGGTCAAAGAAGCGCGGAGACTTGGAATGACTGACGAAGAGATCTATCGGTATCTCAAGACTGAATGGATGAGTGAAGACGATCTGAAAAGGCTTGCAGACGCCGTTGGAGTGAAGGTTTGACCTTAGCCGTTGATGACTCCTATCCGCAAGCGATACTCACACACCTATACAGGTTCCTGGTGCAAGGCTCCGGGTGTCAGACAACAACCTTCGGCTCAACGTAGGTTGACTGACTTAGGTCGGTTCTCCGCATACCATTTGCAGTAGCGTCTTAACCTGCAGACATGGCATCTTGGCCCAATCGGCCTGCAGATTGCCTTACCGAACCGAACCATGAGCTCATTCACCTCTATCCAGTGCTTTCTGTCGAAATACTGCATAAGTTGGTCCTCTGTCTGCGCAGGCGTCTTCGTCTTGACTATGCCTAGTCGATTGGAGATTCTGTGGACGTGAGTGTCTACTGGAATCGCCGGTTCGCCGAAACCGTATACCAAGACGCAGTTCGCAGTCTTCCTTCCAACCAACGGGAGTTCAAGCAAGCTTTCCAAGTCTCTGGGTACGTTTCCCTTGTGTTGTTCTACGATGGCCTTGGCTACCTCCTTGATCTTCCGAGCCTTAACATGGTAGAAGCCCGTAGGGCGAATCAAACGTTCCACAATCTTCAACGGAGCTTGAGCTAAGGCGTTTGCCGAAGGAAATCTGGCGAAAAGCTGTTTGGTTGCACGACTTGTGTTTTCATCTCTGGTTCTCTGGGAGAGTATGGTCGCGATGAGAACCTTGAATGGATCCTTTCTCTCGGCGCTGGCGACTTGCCTCAGAGTGGTCTTGACGTGACTCCGCCCATAAACCATCACTCTTAGTTCCCTGATAAGCTGATTCGCAGTGAGCTTCAAGCAATGTGCCCTCTCAACTTGGTATCACAGAGATGCCTTGCTGAGCTATTAGTGCGTTCTCACGACATTGAGCGTTTCTATGGGATGATTACGTTTTTATCAGTCCCAATCGTTGGCTCACATGCGTGGCTTGTAAAGGTTGAGCGGCCTAGATCTGGCGCGCAGAGGAATACGAGACCGAAGCGCGATCGGCCCGGTAGTGTTTTTGGTAATCCTCATTGTTGCTCTATTGATGACTACAATGGCATCATTTTTGGTTCGCTTCAGTCTGTTCCGCTCGCTAGACGTGTCGGAGGCCTTCTGGTCCATCTCAGGCCAGAGAGTTGAACGGGCGAAAGTGGGAGAACTCGTTACAGGCCATGTCGTACTGCATTCCCGCGAGAGGTTCGACGGGGACATCGTACTGCGAATCAGAGTTGATGTCAAGTTCTGGCTCGATAAGGATGTTGTTACGCAGAGGTTCTATCTGGCTTTTCGGGCTGGTGAAAGCAAAGATTTTGCTTTGGATTTCAAGCCTGCTCAAGCGTCGGCAGGGGCGATCACCGGATATTTCATAGAAGTCGACTTTGGCTTCTCTCGAGGGAAGTGGACTATGCCCTCCTCTTATCCACCTAGGCTAATCGTGACCGTATAACAGCTACCCTACAACTGGTTTCGCCTTACGAATTATGAAGACACCCCAACCGAGGTATCTTCTACCCCAACGAAGGTAAGTCTCGCGATCTCTTCGCATCGTTTCTTGAAATTCTCGGGCATCAGGGTCTTCAGGATTCTCTCTGATCCACTGTTCCACATTTCTCCAATGTGCTGTTTCGTAGTTGTCCCAGTCGTCTTCATTAGCGAGAACCATGCTCGTCAGTTCCATGCCGTTGTCTTCAATGCGTTTCAAGGTGCCTACCAAGTCGCGAAAGCCCATTCTGAGATCCTCTTCGCTTAGTCTCCTTGCATAGTCCTCTGGGAGAGGCAGCTGGCGCCAGAATGGTTCACCAACTATCAGCAAACCTCCTTCTCTCAAGCCAGGTCGCATGAATTGCACTGTGCCGTCGAAGTTTTCTCGGATCCAAGTTGCTCCGATGCAGCAGACGACATCGAAGGAAGCTGGCTGTATCACATATTTTCCTGCATCACCTTTGACAAACTGGATCCTATCTTCAACCTTAAGTTCTACCACCCTCGATCGCGCAGCTGTGAGAAAGACATCTGAATGGTCGACTCCCACACCAGTTATCCCGAAATGTTTCGCCCATTGACACAGCATCTCTCCCTTTCCACAGGCTAAGTCAAGAATGCGCATGCCTCTTCGAAGTTGGGCGATATAGCCTACCCTCATCAGCTTTTCCAAGCTGAATGGGTTAAGTATGGGTAAATCTCGCTCAGCGATTTCATGGTAGCGAAGCGGCAATACTCTCAGTCACTCCCATCTTTACTCCATGTACACGAATTGTTAATCTATTCCTTGCCGCTATGTCTTGGGCAATCCATCATTACCGGTCGGATGCGTCAAAAGGAATATTTACAGTCAATATGCTCAACCTGTTTGAAGTCGTTGTCTCTGCTATGAGTCAAAGGAAGGGCTGAAATGAACATGGGACGCAGGTTACTGTCGATTCTCATCGTTTCTGTAGTTCTTGCTGGAGCAGTGATAGTATTTCAGTACTGGTCGTATCGGGCGAGGCCAGTCATAATCCTGGCGACGACGACCAGTCTCTATGACTCTGGGTTATTGGACTATCTGAATCCGAGGTTCTTGGAAACCTCAAACGTAGAGATCCAGGTTTTGGCGAAAGGCTCTGGTGAATCCATCGAGATCGCGAAGAGAGGCGACGTGGACATTGTTCTCGTCCATTCAAGGACGCTTGAAGAAGAATTCATTGCTAGTGGCTACGGCGTTCATCGAGTAGGCGTCATGTACAATGACTTCATCATAATTGGGCCCAAGGCAGATCCGGCGCAGGTCTCAGGGCTAAGAGATGCCGAGCTGGCTTTCTCGAAGATACGGGAGACCGGGAGACTGAGGCGTTCATTCTTTGTTTCTCGAGCGGATAGATCGGGGACTCACCTCAAAGAACTTGAGATTTGGCAGAGCTTGGGTCTAAACCCTTCAAGCTCCATTGAGCCTTGGTATGTTGAGGCAGGATCAGGCATGGGTGTAGCGCTCAGGATGGCCAACGAGAAGCAAGCATACATCCTAACCGATAGAGGAACATGGATCTCCTTCAAAGATCAACTGAGCAATCTCAAGATATTGGTTGAAGGGGACCAAGTCCTTTTGAATCCATATGCAGCGATCCCTGTAAACCCTGAGAAGCATTATCACAGAAACTTCAAGGCAGCTGTGATTTTCGTCAAATTCCTAATATCAGACGAAGGGCAGAGGCTTATTGGTGATTTCAAGAAGGGGGAAGAGCGTCTCTTCTGGCCAATGGCGAGAGACTTCCAGATGGCGGCGCAATTAGGTTTCCCAGACCAAGCCAAAGAGGTGTCATGGTATGATATGCAGCCGTTTCAGTTCAGGCAAGCCGCTGTCCCTGTGGCTGCAGCGCTTTGTAGTCGCACAGCACACAGCTACGTAACTGCTAGATCAGAAGTGGAGTTTGATGGTGCTAGATGAATCCGATCGTTGACGGTTTGGTGAGGGCATTCTGGCTCCTCATATCGTTTGATCCCGAGGTTTACAGCATAGTGCTTCTTTCGCTTGTAGTTTCGGGGGCCGCAGTGCTTGTTGGAGCCGCAACGGGCATCCCATTTGGCGCATTCATTGCTCTGAGGAGCTTCATGGGCAAGCGAGTCCTGCTGAGCGTTCTGAACACCTTGACCGGCTTGCCCCCTGTCGTTGTAGGGTTGCTTGTCTACCTTGTCCTCTCCTCATCGGGACCTCTTGGCCCTCTGCAGCTTCTATATACGCCTCAAGCCATGGTGATCGCTCAATTAGTAATGGTATTTCCGATAGTCGCTAGTGTGACTGCTTCCTCGGTCAGCTCTGTGGATAGAAAGTTAAGGCTTAGAGCCCTTTCCTTGGGTGCAGACGGATCTCAGCTGACCCTCACAATGTTGAGAGAAGCGCGGACAGGAGTGCTTACCGCCATGGTTTTGGCCTTCGGCGCTGCAATCTCTGAGGTTGGAGCTGTCATGATCGTAGGCGGCAACATACGTTGGTTCACCAGGACACTTACTACTGCAATCCTTCTTGAGACTGAGTTGGGTCGGTTCGGAATAGCCTTGGCGCTTGGCATAATTCTCTTGACCCTCTCTTTCGTGATCAATGTGGCCCTGACGCGTTTGCAGTGGAGCGGTCTCAGAAGATGATGCCTCTCATTGAGGCTTCGCATCTCGCGAAGGAGTATGGCACGGTTAAGGCACTTGAAGACATCTCGCTTGCCGTGAATAGCGGTGATTTCTTTGCGATCATTGGGCCGAGCGGTAGCGGGAAGAGCACGCTACTCCGGCTACTAGGTCTGATCGAACCTCCCTCCTCAGGGAAGATCCTGTTCACGGGGCAGAACGCAACATCCGGCTCCGACGATCTCCAACTAAGATTTCGCAGAGAGATCGGGATGGTCTTCCAAGACGCCGTCCTCCTCAACACAAGTGTCCACGAGAACGTCGCCTACCCATTGAAGGTCAGAAAGAAACCCCAATCCGAAATAGAGAGACGAGTCAAGAAGTCACTTGATGCAGTGAAGCTCTCAGGTTTTGAGAAGAGAAACGCCCTGGAGCTCTCGGGAGGAGAAGCTCAAAGAGTTTCACTTGCACAGGCGCTTGTATACGATCCCAAGCTTCTGCTCCTAGATGAGCCTACCGTCAACCTTGATCCTAGGAATGCCACCATAATCGAGAACACGGTGTCCAGACTGAATCAGGAACAGGGAACTGCAGTGATCATGGCGACACACAATATGCAGCAGGTCCAGTTTCTCGCGTCAGAAGGCGCGATACTTCGTGACGGAAGGTTGGTGGAGAGAGGCAGGATCAGCGAACTCTTCGATAGCCCCTCAACGTTCCTCTCGATTTTCGGCGTCATCGGGAACGTTTTCGAGGGGGAGTCGGAGGTTGGGCCAGATGGCCTGGCAACCATAGACATAGGGGCCTTTCGGAAGATCGAGGCTACCGCAGGCAAGAGAGGGAAAGTCACGGTTCTCATCAGACCTGAGGACATCATTGTTTCTAAAGAGGCTTTGCAGTCGAGTGCGAGGAACCAGCTCAGGGGCAAGGTGGTCGAAATTTCGCAGAGTGGTCAAAGAGTCCGAATGAAGGTTGATGTTGGCAGACAATTTCTGGTTACGATGACGAGAAGGTCGTTCGATGAGATGAAGTTAGAATTGGGATCGTTGGTCTTCCTTGCGTTCAAAGCGTCATCCGTCAATGTGGTCTAACCTTTAGCTCAGGCAACATGTCTGAACTCCTTGTTGGCGACTATGGCCGAGCGCAGGGATAGCGAGGTGGAGACAGCTTGAATGTGAACGTGCGTCCCATGGTGGAGTCGGACTTCGATTTTGCCCTAGATCTAGCCAATCAGGAGCATTGGGAGTACGATCTTATCGACCTAGATCGGCTAATCCGCCTTTTCCCCGGCGGTTGTCTCATAGCTGAGCACGATGGAGCTAGGGCAGGATGGGTTCTAGTAAGCTCCTATGGAAGCTTGGCTTGGATAGGTAGCCTCGTTGTCCAAGCTAATTTGAGGGGTAAAGGAGTTGGAGCAGCGCTTCTCAATCATGCAGTACGCTATGCTCGCGAGCGAGGAGCGAGGACCGTAGGGCTGTACTCCTATAGCCAGTCAGCGGGTTTCTATGAGAGGATTGGATTCAGACATGATTGTGACTTTGAGCATGTTGAAGGCACTGGGAGAAAGTCTTGCTCGAAGGACGCATTACAGCATCCGATGAGCATCGATGAAATGGCTGAATTCGATGAGAGATATTTCCGCGGGAACAGAAGACCGCTGCTCGAGGCCTTGCATAGAGAATTTCCTGATCTAGTAATTTTTCGGAAGGAGACTGATGTACTAGGATACGTCGCTGCGAAGAGTTTCACCGACGGGACCGCTGAGATCGGTCCGTGGGTCTGCGATTCGAAACATATCGAGGTGGCTGAGCAGCTATTTGCTTCCGAACTCAGCCAATTGGCGTCGAAGCGGGTTAGTTTGACGATTCCATCTCAAAATGCCGAGGTACATCGCATTGTCAGAGAATATGGATTTCGCGTCAAACAGAGAGTCGCTCGGATGTTTCTTGGCAGTGTTGCAGATCTTCCTCTTGTTGATGGAGTTTATGCGGCCGCAGGCCTTGATGTCGGATAGGTCTAGTGCGTTACTCCGGTAGATTGTTTCGGTTCAATAAGTGTTCTTTCAATGATGAGCGCTAGTATACCAATGAGAGGTAGGGCAACGAGGTAAGGTGCCCTCGGATACCAAGCCTCCGCAAGGAACCCGCCGATGAAGGGACCTGGAATCCTGGCAATCGCTGTAACAGTCATCCATGTTCCTACGGCTTCATGGATCTCATCATGACCCGCTACTTCGGTAATGTATGCTGATGTTATGGGGCCCCAAGTTACGATAACAAGGCCGAAGAGGACGGCGCACAGGTATAGCGGGTAGATCGACTGTGCTAAGACGTAGAGCGCGAAGCATGCGACTCCCAATCCCTCTGAGAAGGCCATCATGGCCTTTCTAGAACCTATCTTATCTGAAATCGAAGCCACCATTATGTTTGTGGCGATCGCCGTCCCCCAGATGAGCGTATTCATCAGCGCGATCTGCTCCTTTGTTGCAGAGAAGATCACCGCAGGAGTGATCGTGAAGAAAGGCGTGGCTATTGCCCACGAGAGTGAGTCTAGTGCGGTCGCCAGATAGAATCGCTGAAGTGCTGGCGATGCCTTTCTCAGCATTGAGAGCGGGAGGAGCGAGCCTTTCGTGGCCATGGCTTTCTTCCTTGGAAGAGTAAGTGATGTCAGTAATGCGAGAGAGGATATTCCGGCTCCTAGGATGAATAGTTGGCTGTATCCGAGCGCAGCGAATATCACTACACCAAGATTGGTCGCCGCGACCATTCCAATATTGCTCAGCGTTCCAACAACCCCATACGATGTTGCACGCCGTTCAGATGATGTCGCGCTTCGGATTAGCAGGGTTCGGCCCATCATCACCAGCGCTGTGGAGACTGACGCGAGGATCATCCCGAGCAAGATAGTGGCGGGGCTGGGAGCAATTGCGTAGATGAGCATGGCACAGGTCGACGCCAAGGTCCCGGCTACAAATGTGAGACTTTCTCCGCGAGTACTGAGCTGCGCTCCGACGGACCTAGTAACTATGCCTGCCAGACTGCTTATCGTGCTGAAGAGCCCGTACGTGGCCTCGGAGACATTTGAAAGTTGAAGATAGAACGGCCATACGCTTGACTGAAGGTTCGATCCAATGGAGTTTAGAAAGGAAGCTAGGGAAACAAGGACGTAATCTCTCTTCCCACTTGGGTTCGACTCGTTGTCCATGAAATCGAGAGAACACGATCGCGAAACTGAATATAACAATTGCCCGTGCTTACATCTCTTGTGTAAGAACCTGTGACATGAAAGGGCTACAGAGAGACAGATTTCGGGCAGAGATATCGCTGCCTTCCCACGCAGTAGGCCCAGATCTGTTTTCCCTAGTCACTGATCTACTTATTTGAGTGCGCAAGTCATGTTGGCTGGTTGGTGCTCCGGGCGGGAGTCTCGTAGCGGTATCCCGCTAGTTCGAATTCGCGAACCCGGAAGGTCTTCCTTGGGTTTCCCGCGATCAGCGACTCGATTGGCCTTCGCATCCAGAGCGAATAAGGCCGCTATGCTTAACCGGGCTACATTCGGCAGAAGATACTCTTCCACCGGAGCCCTTGACTGCCCGGAGCACCTTGAGAAGCATCTGGCTGCGCTAAAAAACGTTTTCCGTTTGGGGGGAGATTTCTTTCGGTCACTTGTAGACGGTGTCGCCTGGTCGCACTCGATCTTTGACTTTTAGTCCGATCGCCTTTCCTGCCTCTGCCTTCTGGATGTTCTGGTGCTCGATCTGCATTGAGTCGACTGTCTGCTCAAGGTTCGTCGTGTCGCCTTTGATCAGGATCGTGTCACCCACGCTGAGCGGCGCAGTCAACTGTACCACAGCCACACTGATCTTGGAGTAGAAGTGAGTTACCTTCCCTACCTCGGTCTTGCCCTCTGCCATATAACCACCTGGGTTATCGTTAAGATATGCTCGGGTTCAGCTTTTTACGCTATCGCTTTACGATGAAGCCTTTGAACTCTCCAGTCCACTTCTCCTCGTGGGCTTCAACCTTGGTAACATGAGCACCCGGAGGGCCCCTCCTACAGAAAGCGACCATAAGGTCCACGGCGCGATCTTCGCCTTCAAAGACGGCCTCAACTCTTCCGTCGGAAAGGTTCCGCACCCAGCCATTGACACTCAGCTCCTCAGCTTTCTCCTGTGTATGATACCTGAAGAAGACGCCTTGAACAATGCCTGACACGTAGACATGGGCTCGCTTCATCAGGCTTGAACTCCTCTTCCTCAAGGAAGAGGCGCTACACAAACATCTAGTTTGTGCGTTAGGCAATATATGTTGCCGCATGAACCTTGTAAGGGCCTTTGACTTGAGGGGCTACCACGTTGATTCGTCTAGTTGTGTTTGATGCGGACGGTACTTTATGGGAGCACAGTGACATATCGTCGTTGAGTCCCCCTTTCAGTAAGATTGATGAGAATACTCTAATCGACAGGAACGGGATTGAGATACGGCTTTTTCCGGATGTCAAGAGATTGCTGAAGGAGCTGACGGCCAGAGGAATCATAGTCTCTATGGCAAGTTGGAACAAGCCGGAACCGGTCCTCGAGGCGCTGAGAAAGCTCGACATCTTGCACTATTTCACACATCCGAAGGTGGAGTTCCATCCGAACAAGCATGAGATGATGAAGGGGCTGCTGACCGACTTGGAAGCTGAGGGGACTGCTGTGAAACCTGAGGAGATCCTATACATCGACGACCAGACTTGGCATATCGAGAAGATAAGAAGAGATATTGGAGCTGTCAGGTTCCTACAATCAGGTGTGGATATAGCAAAGATAGTCGATGTCTTGAAGTTCGTCTAGCAGCACGCAGTTCGAGGACATGAAGAGAAGAGGCAACCGATTGAATCCGAGGTTTTTACACTAGGGCCCTTGTCGTCTGAGAATTCGCTTCTTTGGAAGCTTTGGTTTTCTTGCTCTCCGAACATCGGCGACAGCCATTTCTCCCCACCTCTAGAGCTTGAGGAGCTTTGCAGCATTCCCTCCTAGAATCTTTTCCTTCTCATCTTCACCTATGCCCAGCTCCTTGATTCTTTGCACTGCCTTTTCCAAGTCGGAAATCTGGTGTGGGAAATCGCTTCCAAGCATTATCTTTTCCGGGCCTGAGAACCTGTAGGCCGACATAAGCACGTTGCGATCATAGCAGATGGAATCCATCCAGATTTGTCTAAGATAATGTGATGGGAGCTCTGAGATTTCGGTCCTGCATTCTGGGTAGGCTTGGAAGCCTGTATCGATCCTACCGTGAAGGTATGGAAAGACGCCTCCCAGATGAGAGGCTACCAGCTTCAAACTTGGCAGTCTCCTCAGAATGCCGCTGAAGATGAGTCTCAGCACCGCAAGGGTCGTGTCTACGCCGAATCCCAAGATAGGGACAAGCCTGTACAGGTCCATGGCAGCTTGGTTGATTGGCGATGTGGGATGAATAAACAACGGGACATCCAGCTTCACCGCCTTCTCGTAGACGGGCAAGAACCTTTCTGAGTCGAGCGGTTCACTGTCGACATTGGAGAACAGTGTGGCGCCTCTCAACCCGCACTCTCTGACGGCCCTATCCAACTCATCGGCTGCGGCATTAGGCTCCTGTAGAGGAAGCGCAGCGAGCGCGGTGAATCGATCCGGATACTTGTCTATGATCTGGCCCAATCCGTCATTCGCTAGTTCAGCAAGCTCTATTCCTCGCCTAGGCTCTTCGCGTTCAACGCCCGGGGTTGTGAGGGTCAACACCTGCATATCCACACCGTATCTGTCCATGGCCTTCAACCTGTCTTCCGGGTTAACGTGGGGTCCGACGACGATGTTGTAGTCGCCAGCGTAGTGGATCAGCAATCTGCCTTGCTGATCCATTTCAACAGATGCGTACCCCTTTCGTCTCTTCAACTCGTCTAGATACGCTTCTGGATAGAAATGGTTGTGAAAATCTATGATCAACTCTAACCCCCTTGCATAGCGGTCAATCTGTCACGTAAGAAGGAAGCGGATAGATCACTTTTCACACTTATGATGTTACGCTTGTTCGGTAGCCAACTATTCGTGGAGTCTTCCTACGCGCAGCTATTCTATGCCCCATTTCTTGGATACTTTCACGATCAGAAAGATCACGAACGCGACTATCAGGAACGTAATGAGTGTTCCTACGAAGTGGCCTACACGGAATGGGCCCACCTGTATGACTTCCCAAGCTACTCCCGGCGTGACAAATTGCGCGATAGGCATTATCAAGTCACCGACTAACGCTTGGATCAGGCCGCCCAGGTATATGCCCATGATGAAGGCAACGGCCATACCCATGACCTTGTACTTTGAGATGAAATCCAAGAACTCAGCGCGCAAACCCTTATGCTGCGGCGCTGGAGGAGCAGGCTTAGGCTCCAAGAGAGTTCGAATGCGCCGTAACTCTTCCAGTATCTCCTCATTCTTGGCCAAACAATCACCAGTCAACGGTTTCTCCAGATGCCATTATAAGATTTCATAGAATGCAACATCTGTTCGATCGCAGGCCGGAGCGCTCCAAGAAATTCATGCTCTTGCCTGTATGCAACCAACAAGCCAAATGAATCCCGTCGTTTTATGTCAAGTTTATGAGCTAAGCAATTGCCTCTAGCAGTGACAGAGGCAAGCGAATGAAGGTTCTGGTCACTGGAGCAAGCGGCTTCATTGGTAAGAATCTGACCTCCTATCTTGGGAAGAACGGATACATTACCATAGGAGTGGATCTGCGGTCAGGCAATGTGGTTGGAGACATAACCAACATGAATTTCGTTTTGGAGACATTGGCAAAGCACGATTTCGATTCAATAGTCCACCTAGCAGCCGTAGCAGATGTTAAGGCCTGCATCGAAGATCCATACTCCTGCTACAAGATCAATTCGTTTGGCACTCTGAACATGTTAGAACTTGCCATCAAGAAGGGAGTACGCAGGTTCATCTACAGCTCAAGCGCTAACGTCTATGGAACTCCTCTTGAGTTGCCTGTGAAGGAAACGACGCCAATCAATCCCAAAACCCCTTACGACTATTCGAAGGTGGTGAGCGAGAATCTGATCATAAGCTACGGAAGGAACAAAGCACTGCCCTTCGTGATATTGAGGTCATGGAAGCTATTCGGCGAATATGATGTCCCAACCACCGCGGTCAGTAGATTCATTTCAGCCTGTCTCAGAGGGGATTCAATCCAGCTGTACAACGCGGGCAGAGATACAACAGATCCCTACCACGTAGAGAACTACTGCCACGCAATTATGCTGTCTCTTGAAAGGGATGAGGCCGTAGGAGAGGTTTTCAATGTTGGAACGGGAAGTCAGGTCTCTATACGGCAACTAGCGGAGATGATAAAGAGGCTCACAAACTCCAGCTCAAGGATGATAGATTTGCCACCGAGGACGCCTCAGGAAGCCCAGCCGATGAGAAGCTACCCGTCCATAGATAAGATCAAGAGCAAACTGAACTATCAGCCCACAATCGCCCTAGAAGACGGGCTCAGAAGAACCATTGGATATCAGAAAGATCTGTTCATCAAATGAACACGAGTATTAAGTCTTCATATGTCGAAGATCAGAGTCAGGTCATTTGATGAACCTAAGCACATAGTCGTTGACTGTTTTGATGAAGGCTTCTCCTCCTTGAATCTATTCAAGGAAGAGGCTCTGGTGAGAAGGATTGTGATAGTCCATAGCTTGTTGCTCGAACAAGCCATGATCGTCTGTTAGGAAATCCGAGCTGTTGATGGGTTACGCCGCCACTTCTTTCTTGGCTAGGGCTTGGACCATCAGGGGAACGTTCCTGCTCGCGTTGAGCACCTCTAGGAAGAGAGGTTCACCTCTTGGGCTTAGGTGTATGACTATGTCTCCCATTTCCTCGGCGTGAGAAAGCTTCCCGGACTCAGAGACGATTATCATCAGTATGTCTGATTCCGCGTCGTATCTGAGCCTACACATTGAACCTCTCCCTCCTGACAGGATAGAATGTCAATACAACCATATTATCATTCACTACCTAGTAGACCACTCTGATCGCATATTCCCGGTCGATCGGCCACAAAGCCAACAACTGTTCGCCTCTTCTATCCACACGGCCCGGACTCAAAAACGGCTTCCTTCACGGCGGCTTCAGAAACCTCGAATCCATACCTTACAGCCGGCCATGGGGAACGGTTCCGCTTGTTGGTGTCTTTCCATAAAACGAGTCTCGACGCAATGTAGGCTCTGAGGGGCAGGAAGAGGCTCTCCTAGTATAGCCGAAGGTTTTTAGGTTACTCGTTGTAGAAATACAACATATGATGCAGAAATACAACATTAACCAGACGACACTCAGAATAGTTGGGCTCTACCGAAGCGATTACCTGAAGTCGCTCCATGTTAGAGAGATAGCAAGGGAAACGGGCGTTGATGTCAAGGCCATCCACTTCCAGTTGAAAAGGCTTGAAAAGGCGAACATTCTCTCCAGCACCCTCAAAGGTAGGAACAAAGAGTATTCCCTGAATCTCAGCAATTCGCTGACGAAGCATTACCTAGTCCTCGCAGAGGCTTACGCATCCATAACCTATCTCGGAAGGAACTTTCTGGTCAAGAGGATTATTGATGAACTTAGCGAACAGATAGAAGGCGTGATCATACTGTTCGGGAGCTTTGCCAAAGAGCAGACAACCGAAGAAAGCGATGTCGACCTCTTCATCATCACCGAGGAGGAGGTAGCCGTCGATGTTGCCAAGGAAATCGGAGGCCTCACCGGGAGAGACATAAATATCAAGTCTGCGAACAAGATGCGGTTCCTAAGAGGTTTGGAGAGAAAGGATCCCCTGATGAAGGAAGTTATCTCCGACCATATTGTGCTCAAGGGAATGGACAATTTCTGCGATATCCTGTGGTATTTCTATGCGGGACCGCGTTAGGTACTTGCGGTGGTGCCTGAGACAGAGCAAAGGCATTGCTCTCGTGAAACCATCTGAGAATCTCGTGAGAGCATACCTGCAGAAGTCTAGAAACGCCATAAAGGCGATGGAAGTCAACGCGGAAGCAGGCATCATTGATTGGGCTGTGTCTGCAAGCTACTACGCGAAGTATTTTGCCGTGTACTCGCTTCTAGCAAAGATAGGCGTCAAATGTGAGATACACGACTGCACAATCGCTCTGTTCGAGTACCTATTCCGCGACGCCGTTCCTCGCCAGCTGATCAGAGAATTGAGACGCTCGAAAGAGGACAGAGTGGAAGCACAGTACTACCCCCTAGTCGAAGAGGTCCGCCTTGAACAGATGATGAGTCGGACGAAGAGTTTCGTACTTGATACAGGGGAAATAGTGGATGGGCTTGACTCTGAAAGCATTGCACGCCTCCGCAGTAGAGTCAAGGATCTGGCAGCAACATCGAGAACGCACTGACCTTCGGGAACGTCCGTTCCTAGACCGTATAGCCACCGAAAAGAGAAATAGGCGGAGCCGAAGAGATTCTAGAACACTACTCTCTTCACGGCACGGCAGTTTGCCACTCCGAGGGCTTTCTTCTCCTCCCCGCCTAGAAAGTCGAGACGTGAATGTTTCGCTTGGCTCGTTGTTAACAGTCGGTACAACATGAGGCCCCACAACACATGGATCTAGTGGGCCCGCCCGTATGCAATTAAATAATTAAGTGAATTCTGCCACTCACGTGGCTTTGCTGGGGCGGTCGGCAGCTTGAAAGGCGTGATGAGTGGCTTCACATGTTCTTCTTATGTTTTCTCTTTCCTTCTCGATGAGGACTTCATCGCGCCTTCACGTGGACTTGATTTTGAGGGAACAGCGGCCAATTGATTCATGATGAGGTTCTTCGTCCTTTCATACTCTGACGGCGCTATCATCGGCTTTGACTGTGTCTGTCGGCGGTACTTCAATGTCCAGATGGGCCATTCCGGTATTTCATCGCTTTCGTATCTTGGGATCACATGCCAATGCAAATGCGGAACCTTGTTCCCGAGTAGCTCGTAGTTCATCTTTCTCGGCTCGAAGGCTGCGTAGACAGCCTCCGCGACTCTGTTCATGTCTTCGCAGAACTGGACGCGTTCCTCTTCCGTGAGCTGGAATAGTTCTTCCACATGTTTCTTGTAGACCACGAGGCAGTACCCTCGATAGATTTGGTGTTCCTCTAAGAACACTGCCGATGATGTGAGCTCGTAGAGCATGAGCGGCTCCGCTCCCAAGACACCACTTCTGACCTTCTCACAAAGTTCGCAGCCCACTGTTGGCATACGTTGGTCTCTCGCATCTACGTTTCCACGGGTACTCGCGTACTTAATCTCTCTCTATTGAAAACCACGCTATGTCTGAGGAGGTAACTTGATAGGTCTTACGTACCTTACATGCGGAAGGGTTCTGTCTGAGGAATATGGCTACGGCTGGCCTTAGCGGAGTGCCGTACCTGATATCGGTCGGTTACCCTCTGTTCGATCCATCTGTTTCAGAAGTTCTTTGAGGGTTTCGTGGCATGCGGACAGGATGAATAGGAGCATGCCTTCGGTTTTGAAGGGGAAGGCTCCTGCACCAGCTGCTGACGAAACGAACCAGCATCTGTTTCGTCAGCAGCTTCTGTTTCCTCAACTGGAGAAGGCTACGGCACCACGTATTTTCTATCCTAGGAATTGATTGAAAGTTATCACGTGTATGAGGAGATTTGGAGAGAAATTGGGAAAATCAAGAAAAGCAACGCAAACTAATTGGGATGCGATAGCTTGATGAGAACATTCAGAATTATCATTCTTCTTCTAGTGTTTCTCATCGTTCCAGTAGTTATTGTTCTTCCCACTGCTAGTTTCATAACGGATCTTGGATTTGAGTTTGGATCGAGCAGTATAGCGCCTTCTAAAACGCCTCAGCCTCCTCAATGGGATAATCTCGTGACACGTCTCGTCTTGATTACTATTGGTGGAATGATGACAATGTTGGCTGTGATCGCCGTGTTCGGGAAAATAATCCCTGAAGACGATTATCCCCCGTTTGACAGCTAACTGACAAATGTTCAAACAAGTATAGCGCGATGGCATGTGAACGCCGGCCATACCTAGGAGTGGAGGCTTCAGCTGTGGGATATAGGTCTGTGGGCTAGGGGTCTAGTGCTGACAAACGATGAGATAGCTCGAACTTCGCATATGTCTTCGATAGAATAGCGAGCGGCAGGCCCGATGGGTTCAGAGCGTTCTTACTGCTAGAATTGGTTCTGAAATCGTAGGTTCAGATCCCTGAGGGTTCGAATTGTTCAAAGAGCGCGAGCCGCATAATAGCTTGAATAGAGATGCTCTCGCCAGACATTCTCCGTCTTTCTACCGAGATGATAAGTATTCTTAGAATCATCCAAACGCTATTGTACCGTGAGGAACCATTGTCTCAGGGCCCTTAGATGTATTAATTCATGAATGAACTAAGGATCAACGGTGTGAGAGTATGGATAGAAGCAAGCTACAAGTTAAACTTAGGCGTGTAGAAAAGGCCATCAATGCTTTCTTGGCTCCTTACAACCTAGAGATTGAAAGATGTGAAATAGAGATAGGTGAATCTCTTGAAGAAGGTGCATTGGCAAGCCACAGATACCCGAATCGAATCTTGCTGAAGAGGGAGGATGTGGCTGAATCCATAGTAGCCCATGAACTAGTACATGTGGTTCAAGGTACCTTAGAGGTATTCAAAGGTTTTAGATGGCTTTATTCCCTTCTGTCAGAAGGGCTCGCAGAGTTCATAGCCAAATCACTTTATCCTGAACATGACGTTAAGTATGAATTACACTACGAACTTATTTCAATACTCTATGACATAGACAGGAACATCGTGGAGGAGATTGTTAACATCAACTATTTGCCGTTAAGCCCTAGTGACGTAGACAAGCTTCTCAACAGCCCACACGTATCTCCCTATTCCAAGGGGATCATTAAAGATCAAGCTGACCATCTGAGAAACAACATACGACGAGCAATGAATGCCAAGATAACTGACCCAACCTTCATATCATATGGCGAAGATTTGAGGGCATGGAAGTTTCTAACCAACCAGAAGTTTGACCCCAAGAGGAGAGAAATAAACGAGATATTAGAAGCGTATTTCAAGATTACATCATAGATGTTATGATACGAAAATCACTTTCAACCATCAGATCCGCCCTATCAACATGTTGTGAGTGTGGAAGAGAAGCGATAAGCGAATAAAGGCAAACAATTGAGGAATAGATCCAAAGAGGGTTTACTTAGCGTTCTGCTAGGGGCCTGACCTTACCGGGAGCCATACTGGCTAAGACGACTTTGAGTTTGCATTCTCCGTTTGATGAGGAAGTTCTTTAGGATAGATTCAGTCATAGCCTTCAAGAGTGGATAGGGTTGAGCACTTCTGGTTGAGGGGATTGTTCTACCCGTCTCTGGCTCCTTCCAATGCCAATCTTAGTGCTATGTAGGCTCGGGGGAGCGAGAACATGGGCCCGCCCGGATTCGAACCGGGGACCTTCGCCGTTTCTTCGCGCAGAGCTGTGAGGGCGACGTCCAAACCAGACTAGACGACGGGCCCTTGCACTTCCAATATCCACAGCGGAGCTTCCACTATAAACCTATCTAGAGCACACTGACCGGATTCCTAGGCCGAGCAAGCTGGATAGTTTGGAGCATTTGCATTTGGACAGGTTGAGACACGTGATCATGCGAAAGCAATTCGTGAGTACCTAGACGAAACAGTTGAAAATACCTAGGGGGGGCTGGGTGTCACCCGTACGGGCCTTTCTCAGCCATTTGCTGATGTCAACGGCCATCTGCCTGCTTGATGCCGGGTCGATCTACTTTGCCTTTGCCAAATCCTTCAGAAGAGGTATTTCCTTTAGCATCTGATTGGTCACCTTATCCCAATAGATACCTCTTGGTCTAGGTTTCTTGCCGTTCGTGTCGATGATCCTAGTTGGCGTCACGATCACGTCCATTGTGAGATCATGTTTGCCAGCTGGCACCTCGTCAACTATCTGAAGCTCGTGGACGGTGGTCACGATCGGCGTCTCATTATCTACCAGCTGAAGCTCTCGCAGGATTCCGTACTCTACCTCGCTGTATCCTCCACCCTTACCAACCCTAGCGCCGCTCCTCGAAACCGCAACAGATCCCGCAACGATCAAATCAACCTTCGGAAGATCTCTAAGCCCAACAGGTCTGCCATACCTAGATGCACCCCCAATCGTCGCTGCGTAACCCACATCCATACCCAACCTCTCAGACGGATTGATCAGAAGAAATCCATCCCTTAGGCGAGGCGTCGGAACCAGAAGCGTCTTCCCCTGCCTTAGCACGTGCTCTCTCACAGGCTTCTGTGGAGCGTCTGGATTGACCTTCACGACACAAGCATCCACAAAGATAGGCAACACTCGAAGCCTCTCAGCCGCCTTCTCTGCACCCTCAAAGTTCGGGATCCTGCCCCAGATCGGCCTAGGAAACCTAGCCACACCCCTCCGTTCCATAAGCCGCCAAATATCCTCCCTAATCTGCTGTTTCACTGCCGACAGATCAGCTTCCCGACGCCTATCCAAGCCCACCTCACCTTTCCCATATCGGTAGAGCCTAAACTAGGCCGAGGCGCTCAACTTTATCAAAGCACCTCAAGCCGAACATAAGGAAGCGCCAAAAGTTTCACCTAACACCCCTTATCCGATTGAAAATAGAGCTGCAATCGTGCAACTAGTCTACGTGGACGCCACTCGCCAAAGCCAAAGCATGGGCAGGTGCTTGTTTCCCTGACCAGATGCGCATAAAAGCCCTCTTGATTTCGTCAAGGTACCTTATCCATCCTGGAACACGCGGATCGTGGAAGAGCTGGCTGGATGAAAGAATATCTCGCAGCATTCCCAACTTGTGATTCCGATGCTGAGCCAAGAAACTCCTCGACCAAGTCCGCAGGGGAGAGATTTTCAAGTGCCCAAGGGCCAACCTCTCAATCTCTCTGGGTTGCATGGCGTAGTGGAGAAACGCGGCTGCACCTTTTGGATGCTGCGCACCTTTGGGAATGCTCAAGACATCCGCGACGATGAGCGCTGCTGGCTCTTGGCTAACGGTCGGAAATGCGGCAGGCATCCACTCCAGATCAGGGACGTGCAAGAGGCGCCGAACGAGCCAGTCCCCCTCGAAGATCATGGCGACCTCGCCGGCGAGGAACGGGTCAGGCTCCCTCGCCCCGATCGGATTGAAGAGTTCGTGAAACGCATCTAGGTCCCAACGTCTGCGAAAGGAAGAAACCCATTCATAGGCCTGGACATTGGCAGGACAGTCAGGCGTAAATTTCCCCTCACTATCAAACCAAGAACCGCCAAAGAACATGGGCCAAGCCTGTGGCCACCAGCCAGGGTACGTGGGAACTAACCCGATCTTATTTTGCTCTTTCAACCGCTCCAGACTGGCATCAAACTCCGAAAGATCAGTGGGGATTCTGCCCTCCTCAAACGGTGTCCTTTGCACACTAGCCAGGTTAACGTAGAGTGTTACGACGTCTCCTGAGACAGGCACTCCGTATAGCTTATCGTCGTGCATACCCAGCTCAAGAAATGGCTGATGGTACCCCATCGTGGCCAGCTCTGCGGGCGTAACTGTCTCCTCTAATGGAGTCAGTGCTCCCTGTACTGCAAGATCCACGATCTGGTGATCCTCAAGGCCTATCAGGTCTGGGGGCGTGCCTTGTTGTTGAGCTGTCAGGAATCGCGGAAGATCCGGGCTTGAGGACCGATCCCCTGCTGGCATCATAACTACCTCATAACTATGCTGCGCATCATTGAATGAACGTACAATGCCAGCCATCGCCTCCCATTCTTCGCCACCCCATTTCTCCCAATACTCAATCCTTATTCGAGCCACGATCCTTCTTCCCCCAAGGAACACGCACCCCTAAGGTTCAAGCGACCATTTATGAGATGTGGCTTCGAACGACTTTTGGAGCACGTACCGAGGGACAGGCGCAGGCGAGTGCTCCGACTTTGAGAACATCTTCGCACAAATAATCTATATTCTAGTAGAGCTGAGGATACCGAGGGGAGAGCTTTCAACCCGGCCATGCCGGGAAGCGAAGCCTCGATCCGCTAGGTGAACAAAGCTATGTTTGCTCACACGAGTATTAGAACAAGCAACATGGACAGATCGATTGACTTCTACACTAGGATTATGGGACTCAAACTCCTCTCCCGCCGGGAGATACCTCAGAACAATGCCGAGATCGCGTTCCTGCAGGATCCTGAAGGGAAGGGAGCCAAACTTGAGCTAACCCTCTTTCGAGATCAAAAGAAGTTCATTCAAGCCGAATATGAAGATCGACTCTTCGACCATCTAGCATTTGAAATCAAGAGCATGGACGAAACCATCTTCAAGATGCGGAAAGAGAAGGTGATGATTACAGATGAACCTTTCAGGCTAGGTCCGACAGGCCCGTTGATAGCTTTTATAGAGGATCCGGACGGGACGCTGATCGAACTGATCGAGAGAAAGTAGGGGCCAGAGGAGATTCAGAAGCAGACAGCAATAGCGGTACTGTCGAGCTAGCGTGTAAGGTCGTTCGCTCGACCTCACTCCTTGCCTTCGCTATTTCCTGTAGAACTTGCTCTCCTCAAGGTCAACTAGGTCATACTTCGAGCCTGCCCTTTCGAGCGATTGTGCACCTGTCTTTGTGGTGATCACTGTCCCGCCCGCGCCAGTTACGACGCCGTCGATCATGATGATCTTTCCCTTCGCTATTCCCATGACTGCCTCACCTCGCGTCAAATCTAGAACTGTGATGTCGGCGTCGGCGCCTTGTCCCAGATGTCCCTTGGAGACCATTCCGAAGATTGAGGCAGGATTTGTAGACACCTTTCTCACGAACTCTTCGAACGTGAGCGCGCCATATCGAACAAGGGCAAGCCCCGACGTGACTGAGACATTTCTCGGTATTGATCCTCCGTCGGTGCTTATGGCGTCCACAATGAACTCTCCCTTTTCGTCTTTGCGAGTGGCGCAAAGGAATGTGCTTGCTGGAACATTAACTGGAAAGCTGATCCCGATGTCTGTTTGCGCGTCTTTCCAGTATTGGACCCCTTCCTGGCCTGAGATGAGAGTAGACTCTCCTCCGAGTTCCACTTGGACCATTGCGAAGCCTTCTCGGATGGCTTTCTCAAGCCCATCCTGAGTTTCAGGGTATCTCCTCAAGCGGAGGCAGTTTCTAGTTACGTGACTATCCGGAATGCCATTCGTGCATTTTCCTCCAGTCCCATTGATGATTGCGAGGTAGGACTCGGAAACGATGTTACCTTTTCCTCGAAGGGCGGCTAATCCTTCGAGGCTCTCCTCGACGGGATCCTTGATCAGGCCTCTAAGGTAACTGTTGACATGAGCTACGTGAAGGTGATTATCTTCGGCGAGTTCCACCGCCTCCTTCAATCCGTTCAGATTGCTGCCTGTAGCCGTTGTTCCAACATGGAAAGCGACATATGCCCGTTGCTGGTTCGCAACCGCAATGATGTTCCGTGTTGTCTCAGGAGTCAGCGGATTATGGCCGCCGGTAATCTTAACTCCGACAGCTCCGTCCTCGAGCGCCCTATTCACGATCCTCTCAATCTCCTTCCGCTCTATCTCAGTTCCCGGAGCCGTGCCATAGGCTCTTACATTAGTCAACGCTGCCACATTCATCCCTGAACCGTGCGCCTTCACATTGTCACAGACGATGTCCATTCTCTCACCGAAGTCCACCCCCGTGACTACTCCCGCCTTTGCCATCATTCGATAGCCAGCCTTGTCGGCATGCATATGCGAGTCGATTACTCCGGGAATAGCCGTCTTCCCTTTGATGTCAACAACCTTGTCTGCAGTCCGCCGGTCGATCCCACTCCTTACTTCCTTGATCTTACCATCGGCAATGCCTACGTCGACATAGTCGTCCAACCTGTTCAAGGGATCGACAACTCTTCCTCCAACAAGTAGCAAGTCGAACTTCGTCATGGCTCATCGGCGATTGATTGCTAGCCACGTTCTAATAAGAGATAGCGTTAGGCTTCTAACGGGGTACACATTTGGCGGTGGGACGCTTTCAGGTGATGGCGACGCTCCAAGCAGCTAGGGCGCTGATCTTAGGATTGTCGGAGCCCGAGGCTAAATCTTGGGGCCTCAACAGAGCGATCTTCTACGCCGCGGCCAAGAGGGGATTCAAAGAGAAAGCTCCTCCTCGCAGGCGTGAGTGGAGCGAAGTTCAGCGGAGACCAATCCAAGAGACCCGTGAGGCCTACTTTCTGGGCGATGAGATGGCATACAAAGCGAAGAGAGCAAGGAAGACGTACTTTACGATTGGAGGAGAAGTTCAAACCGAATCGGATTTTCATAGACAGATTGAAACCCGTTTTGGACGGGCTTTCGCTAAGGCATGGAAGGAAGCTGTCGCCATCATCCGACAATTTCCGAAGGAAGTTCTGCTCTCGCAATCTGGATTCTACGAGCAGATCTACAGGCCAAGACGGGACGACTTAGCCGCAAAATGGACCGGAATTGCAGAGTCCTCCTAGTGTAAGCCCACTTCGAAGTCAGGTCATTGTCCAGACCTTGACGAGATTTAGAATAGTCTCCACGGCCTTCTTCATGTCCCGAACAGAGACCCATTCAAGCTTGGAGTGATAGTTATGTCCGCCTGTAGCGATATTCGGCGTTGGAAGACCCATGTAGCAGAGGCGGGCGCCATCAGTGCCTCCTCGAATGCTATGAAGTCTGGGTTCCAGGCCGGCCATTCGAACCGCCTCCATAGCCTTCTCAACAGCCTCCGGGTATTTGTCAAGTACATACTTCATGTTGCGATACGATTCCTCAACCTTGAACTCGAAACTTGATTTGGGATAGCTCCGCACAGTCTCTTCCGCAAGACTCCTGAGGAACTCGTCCTTCTCCTTTAGGCCTTTGACCTCGAAGTCACGGACAATGAACTTGACCGCTGTGTTATCAACGCCACCCTGAATGAAGTTCGGGTGGACGTATCCCTCCTTCTTCTCTGTGGTTTCAGGCGACATCTCGCCTCTAGGAAGTTTCTCGACAAAAGCTGAGGCGATCTTTACAGAGTTGACCAACTTGCCTTTAGCATATCCTGGGTGGAAGGGCACTCCTCGAAACGTGATAGTCACAGTGTCCGCACAGAAGGTCTCGTTCTCAACTTCACCAATCGTTTCCCCATCAAGAGTATAGGCGTATTTGGCTCCAAACTTCTTCACATCAAAATACTTCACACCTGCCCCTACTTCCTCGTCCGGTGTGAAAGCTATCTTGATGGTTCCATGTTCGAACTCGGGATGCTTCACGAGGTAGTGAATCGCATCCATGATCTCCGCTATTCCTGCCTTATCGTCTGCCCCTAGAAGGGTCGTCCCGTCAGAAGTAATTATGTCATCTCCGATCTTCTTCGCCAATTCCGGACTATCAGACACCCGGATGATTTGACCACCGTCTCCGGGCAAAGCTATGTCTCCACCGGAATAGTTCCTGTGAATCTGTGGCTTGACATCTTTCCCTGAGACCTCTGGCGAAGTATCCATATGTGCCGCGAGACCTATGACCGGAACTGCTCGCTGCGTATTGGCAGCCAACGTGGCCGTGACATAGCCATACTGATCCATCGAGGCATCCTTGAGGCCCAGCTCCTTCAACTCTTCCACGAGTTGCTTTGCCAACTCCTTCTGTTTCTCAGTGCTTGGATAGGTTCCTGTGCCTTCAGCTGACTGAGTATCATACTTTACATACCGCAGGAAGCGCTCAACCACAGTTTCTCCAATTTCAACCATCTTGATACATGTCTCCCATCTTGAGATTCACGTCATGAATTATCAAGGAGATATATGAAATGGAGATTCAGGCCTGCTGCGGCATGTGAACACATTTGTGCTAATGCTTGCCTCTTCGACAAAATGCTTTTTATTCAAAATTGAGTCATTCAAACGCATTGGCTCCGTTCGACAGAAATCGTCGGAATGGGCGCCGGGAGATCAAGGGTCCGTTCTATTGAAGTGGTGAGGGTGATCGGGCTAAGGGAAGCATGCGGGGTTGTCGGCGCACACAGCACAATCGATGATGTGCTCGAAGACCTGTGGCATGCAATGCTGGCACTCCAACACAGAGGCCAAGAGGGAAATGGCATATACACATTCGACGGATCGAGATTCTATCATAAGAAAGCGCTAGGCCTAATGGACGAACTTGAAAGCTATCGGTTTCTGCACGGCAAGTGCGGGATAGGGCACATTAGATACTCAACAACAGGACTCTCGCCACTTGACCATAGCAAGCAAATGGGCCAGGCTCAGGAGGCCGCTGAAAGCTCACTCCAACCTTTCTTCCTGAACTATCCAAAAGGAGGAATAGCACTCTGCCACAACGGAAACTTAGTGAACTATGTCGCCCTCCGCCAAGAGCTGACTCGTCAGGAGAGATTTCTATCCTCTGACTGCGACGCGGAGGTCATCCTTGGATATCTAGTGAAGGAACTATCTGAAACTCGAGACCTTGAGAAGGCAGTTTCACAATCAATGGAAGCCCTTGAAGGAGCATACTCGACTGTAATGGTTACAGGAGAACAAGAACTGGTTGCGTTCAGAGATCCCCATGGTTTCAGGCCTCTATGCTACGGAAGAAGAAAAGATACGGCTCTCTTTGCCTCAGAGAGTGTGGGCCTCGACGCGGCTGGTGCAGAATTGATCTCAGATGTTAAGCCAGGAGAAATGATCATTGTAAACTCTGAAGGAGAGGTCGAAAGGACAAGCCTCTCACCTTGCAAGCGAACAGCACACTGCATGTTCGAATACGTGTATTTCAGCAGACCCGACTCAATCATAGATGGCGGCGAGGTCTACCCAGTTCGCATTAGGCTTGGACAAGAACTGGCTACCGCATATGAAACCGACGCAGATGTAGTAGTTCCCATTCCCGACACAGCTCGGCCAGCCGCCGAAGGCATAGCAAGACTAACTGGAATTGAGATCTCTGAAGGACTGATCAAGAATCGCTACATTGGCAGGACGTTCATAATGCCAGGTCAAAGCAGAAGGGAGAACTCAGTCGCCCTCAAACTCAACCCGGTCAAGTCGATTCTCAAGGATAGAAAAGTGATACTCGTGGATGACAGTATCGTAAGGGGGACCACTTCTCGAAAGATCGTGAATCTCGTGAGGGCTGCAGGACCAAAGAGTGTTGAGTTCTGGGTCACATGCCCTCCGATCGTATCCCCATGCTTCTACGGGATAGACATCTCCACTCACCAAGAACTTATCGCGGCGACGAAGACCGTTCCAGAGATAGCAGAGACCCTGAACGCTGATCGAGTATGTTATCAGACGCATGAAGGCTTGGTCAACGCCTTGGGATTCGATCGAAATGAACTATGCATGGCTTGCCTTACAGGAGAGTACCCAACCCCGCTAGCGCAGAACATCGCCGATAAAATGAGAAGTCGACTTGGAGAAGAAGACAAGCGCAGATATTGGGAGCGCGAACTTCCCTCATGAAGAAGAGAAACGTCCTTGTGGTCGGGTCGGGGGGAAGAGAACATGCCTTGGCGTGGAAGCTTCAACAAAGCCAGAATGTGGCCAAAGTATTCTGCGCGCCGGGCAACGGTGGAATCCCTAACAGCGTTCCGATAGAAGCCAAGGATTTTGATGGCCTAGTAGAATTCGCTCTCCGAAACAAATGCTTTGCCGTTGTAGGCCCAGAAGAACCTTTGGCCAAGGGTATAACGAACCTGTTTCACTCCAAGGGCGTGGACGTATACGGAGTGAGCAAGGAAGCCGCAGTAGCTGAAAGCAGCAAGATATGGGCAAAACAATTCATGAAACAGCATGGCATCCCAACAGCTGAGTTTCAAACATTTGAGGATCCACAGAGCGCAATGGACCACGTTAGAGAGAGAGGCGCTCCGATCGTGATCAAGGCTGACGGATTGGCGGCTGGAAAGGGCGTGGCAGTATGCCGTACCGAAGACGAGGCCCTAAGGGCCATTGATGATATTATGGTTCAGAAGAAGTTCGGCAGCTCTGGTGAGCGGATTCTAGTTGAAGACCTACTTGTCGGTGAAGAAGCCTCCTATATGGCTATTGTTGACACCGAGAGCGGGACATACGTGCCTTTGGCTTCCTCGCAGGATCATAAGCCGATCTTCGATGGGGATCAAGGACCTAACACGGGAGGAATGGGTGCCTACTCTCCAGCCCCCATAATCACACATGACATGGAAGAGCAGATTGAGAGAGGCATAGTTGCGAAATTCATAGACGGAATGAGGAGGGCGAACATAGAGTTCAAGGGCACGCTTTACCTAGGACTCATGATACGTGAACGACAGATCTACGTGTTGGAATTCAATGTCAGGTTTGGCGATCCCGAGATACAACCAATAGTTCTCAGAATGAAGTCAGATTTCTTTGAGTATCTCGAGGCATGCGCGAACGGACGCTTGGCTGAAATGGGGAAGATCGAGTGGTCCGGTCAAGCAGCAGTTTGCGTCGTTATGGCATCGTCTGGATACCCAAGCCAGTATCAGAAAGGAAAGCTCATCACCGGTCTGGATGAAGTGGCAAAGGTTGAGCAAGTAGTCGTCTTTCACGCGGGGACAGCCAAGAAGGGGTCAAGCGTATTCACGAACGGAGGACGCGTCCTAGCGGTTACGGCATTAGGCGACACAATACCACTAGCAATCGAAGAGGCCTATCGGGCTGTCGACAAGATCCACTGGGACGGAGAATATCATCGGACCGACATAGGAAGAAAGGCGTTGAGGCATATTCATGCAGCCTAGGAGAATATTCGATTCGAATCGCCGCTCAAAGCCGATGAGAGTGGCCTGCTTCATGTCAGGGTCCGGAACGAACGTTGTTAAGATAATTGAGAACCAGCTTCAGAAAGGCAACAGCTGCCCCTACAAGGTGATCCTAATATTCACGGATGTGTTCGACCAATCAAACCAGAAATGCAGAGCACAATCAATATCAGCCCAGCATAAGGTTGCCTACGAACATAACGATATTACAGAGTTCTATAGGCGTCACGGCCGTGAATCAAAGAAGGATCTCTCACTTCGACCAGAGTTTGACCGACTAACTCTGGAAATGATAGAGAAATATGACCTTGATCTTATCGCGCTTTGCGGCTACATGAGCATAGCGACCCATCCTCTCTTGGAAAGATTTGAAGATCGTATCGTAAATGTGCATCCCGCTGACCTCTCGGTAAGAGAAGGCGAAAGGAGGAAATATACCGGTCTCAACGCTGTTAGAGACGCCATACTGGCAGGAGAGAAGAAACTCCACTCGACCACGCATATTGTTCGAGAAAAAGTCGACTACGGAGAGATTCTGATGCGGTCTCCGCCCGTAGAAGTGATTCTCCCGAGCGGCATCACCTTACAAGATCTTCACAAGCCTGAGAACGCGGCCCTAATCAAGCGAATAGCGGCCGAGCATCAAGCAAGACTGAAGGAGAAAGGTGACTGGGTGATCTATCCGAAGACCTTGGAGATGCTCGGTGAAGGTCGATACGCCGTTGACGGACAGGGGAACGTCTATGTTGATGGTATGTTGATGCCGAATGGCCTTCGACTGTAACAAGGGAAGCGATCGAATGTTGAACGTAGGCGTGCTAGCTTCGGGGAGAGGTTCGAACTTTCAGGCAATAGTGGACCATCAGAAACTGGGTGTCTTTCAGAACGTGGACGTACGAGTGCTCATCTACAATTATCCGGAAGCCCCTGTGAGAGATCTCGCTCAGAAACATCAGATTGCGAGTTACCTCGTCGATCACAGAGACAGAGACCGAGTAGAGTTTGAACGTCAGATAATGGACATCTTAGATTCCTGCGGCGTGGAACTAGTCTGCCTGGCCGGCTGGGATAGAATTGTTGGATCGGATTTCTTCCGAAAATACCGTTGGAGGACAATGAACATTCATCCCGCCCTGCTTCCATCCTTCGGGTGGAAGGGGTTAAACGCCAGATATGTACACGAGGCCGCGCTTGAATACGGCGTCAAAGTCACTGGGTGCACCGTGTACTTCGTCGACGTGAGTGTCGAGAAGGGGCCCATAATACTTCAACATCCAGTTAAGATCTTGGAGTCGGAGAGACAGATGTTTAGAGAACGCCGAGAGGATGCGATTCAATCGCTCTCCGATAGAGTTCTCGTTCACGAACATAGGATCTACTCCAAAGCAATCCAACTCTACGCTGACGGAAGACTGAGCGTCGATGAGTTCGCTTCTCGTGGTGAAGGGGAGACTCGAATTAGCAGAGTCGTCGCAGTAGATCTGACCGGTGACTGGGAGAAGAGGTGGAACGAGAGGCAGCGCATTTTCATTGAGCATCAGAAGGGCGCATGGACAGCCAAGGGAAGACACATCGAGGAGGAGCAGCATTGACAGTAGTCATGCGGGCAGACCACATTTTTGCCCAGATCAAAGAGAAAGTCGCAAAAGAAGTGCGTGAACTGAAGAAGATAGGAATCACGCCTGGGCTTGCGGCCATACTCACCTCGGACGATGCAACAGCCAAAATGTATGTCTCGATGAAGCAGGGAGACTGCAAAGAAGTCGGCATCTACTCCGAGGTCTGCGAACTTTGCAACTTCCCGCCCGAGGCGAGAGAGAAAGAACTCTGTAGGACGATTGAGGAGATGAATATCAGGGACGACATTACCGGCGTACTAATTCAGATGCCTCCACCGGACTTCATTGATAAGTACAAGCCTTTCGAGGTCTTGGCTCCCGAGAAAGACGTCGATGGGCTCACTCCACAAAACAGAGGCAGGCTCATGAGTCGCTACAACTTTCAAAAAGACATCCTCCCTTGCACAGCAGCCGGTGTAGTCGAACTTCTTGACAACTACGGAGTGGAACTGAAAGGAAAGGATGTTGTCATAATTGGGCGCAGCGATCTGGTCGGGAAGCCATTGAGGAAACTTCTTGAGGACCGAGACGCCACTCCCGTCTGCTGCCACCGAGCAACAAAGAGCGCCCTTAACCGCATCAGAGAGGCTGACATGGTGGTCTGCGCAGCTGGAAGACCGCCTGAACTCTACAAGGAAGATCCTTTCCGGCTGACTTCGGAGATGGTCAAGGAAGGAGTCGTGGTGGTAGGGGTCGGAGCCAGAAAAGATGCCGCAACGGGAAAGCTCTACTTTGACGTAGACTTCAAGGACGTAAAACGCAAAGCCTCCTACATCACGCCAAACCTCAACGGAGTAGGCTTAATGACCAGAGGAAGGCTCCTATGGAACACCATCCTGACTACGAGAGGACTTGAGAAGTACCTTCTCAATCCGTACTGAGCGACGTCGCTTCGATCGATACGGGCCGATGGAAAGAAATTCTAGATCACTGTACAGATGGACACACACAGAACCACGAACGACAATCTCGTCAAGTTACTTCACAATGTAACTGATCATCGATTCAAAAATCAGCCTGCCGTCTGCATAGCTTGGAAGTTTTGGGTGTCGTGTCCAATTGGGCAGCTGGTATCCAAAGAACGCCCTTTCAGGATGGGGCATCATACCCATCACGGTTCCACTGTTGTTACATATTCCAGCGATATCCCACATTGATCCGTTCGGGTTGTAGGGGAAAGCCTCTTTCGCATAGGTCCCGTCTGATTTGGCGAATCTGAAGACGATCTGGTCATTGTCTATGAGCTTCCCGAAGTACTCTCTTTCCTTCCCTTTTGGGAAAAGGGCTCTTCCTTCAGCGTGAGCTATTGGCATACGAAGGAGCCTTCCTCTGGGGATTGCACGCGTGAATATGCACTTCCCGGAGTTCTCATGCTTCAGGTAGAAATAATCGTCAACCGCAACCCATGTGCAACGATAACCGATCGGCACGTTGCCGGCCAGAGCCATCTCGGGAGAATTGTCAACAATCTCGAGACCCGGCAGCAACCCGGTCTCGACTAGGACTTGAAAACCGTTGCAAATCCCCAACACTGGGCGACCCGTTCCAACGAATTCCCTCAGCATGTTGCCAAGTTCGTCTTTCAGAAGGTCTGCCCAAATGGCCCCGGCCCTCACATAGTCGCCGTAGGCAAATCCACCAGGGAAGACGAGGCCGTCATAACCTAGAAGGTTCTGCTTTTCGATGATGCTCTTCACATGAACGATTTCGGCCTTTGCTCCAAGATCGTCAAAGGCCCTGCGAGTTTCTTCGTCGCAGTTCGTTCCTCCAACGCGCATAATGCATATCCGGACGTTCTTCCTCTTCATTCACGCAACCCCGAAAGGTCCCTTCCAAGCGCTTCGTAGAGTCTCGCCCCTCAGGCTAACCAAGATCTTGCCGGACTTTCGAATCACAAGCCTTCCATCGTTTCGAACCTTGCCGATCAACGCGTGAGGAATGCTTCGCGTCAACTTTTCGAACAGTCGGGCTTTTCCCCTGTCCGCTTCTACTAGGAAACGACTGTTGGACTCCGAGAAGAGAATGACATCGTCTCGCAGTTCCGTCGTCGAAGGAATCGAGTCGAGATCTAGGTCAAGACCGAGCTGTGATCCAAGGACCATCTCGGCCGCGGCGATCGCCAAGCCTCCCTCTGAAAGATCATGGCATGACTTGGCGCATCCCTTATCAATAGCAAGGGTGACGGCTCGCATCGTTCTCTTCGCCACTGGAAGCCTGACCTTGGGAACATTGCCTCCCGCTATTCTCCTGAGCTTAAAGTACTCTGAACCTCCGAGTTCAGGGTAGGTGGTTCCAACCAAGTACACAGGGTTGCCCTTCCTCTTCAGCTCTATCGATACGGTTCGCCGCACATCTGGCACTATGCCTACCGCACTTATCAGAAGAGTCGGCGTCACTGAACCTAAGGGTGACTCATTGTACAGACTGTCTTTGCCTGAAATGAACGGAGTTCCGAAACCTTTGCTGAAATCATAGCATGCCTGACACGCCCTGACCAACCCCTCCATCCTATCAGGCTTCTCAGGGCTTCCCCACGTGAAATTGTCGAGTAGCGCTATTCTTCTTCCGCCTACCGCCACGTTGTTCCTTAACGCCTCATCAATGGCAGATGCTGCCATCCAATACGGATCGAGCTTTCCGTAGTTTGGGTTCATTCCACATGAAATAACCACACCTCTCCAAGAATCTACTAGCGGCTTAAGGACCGAGGCATCATTCGGTGCGCTGAACTCTCCTTGAAGAGGCTTCAACGCTGTGTTTCCCTGAACCTCATGGTCATATGTTCGAATGATCGACTCTTTGCTAGCGATATTAGGTGCGGAGAGAAGCTTCAGAACAGTATCCTCAAGATCGCTTGGACGATCGAAGGAAGGCTCGGAAACTTGTACCGGCGTCGTATCTGCGACTCTCTCTGCTATTGGAGGCGAGAACAGGAATCGCAAGTTAAGTTCCAATATGTTTCTTCCAAGGTACGATGCGACTACGGTTCGGTCGTTGGTGAACTTCCCTATTGGTGTCGCTTGGATCTCTTCATCCTCGAAGACTCTCAGGGTTTCGACGAGATTCTTCGGGGGGATGGATAGCAGCATTCGTTCCTGAGACTCTGAGATCCAGATCTCCCAAGGCGCCATTGGCGGGATTGTCTCTTTCAGTGGAACCTTGTCAAGCTCTATCTGCAATCCGCATTCGGATCTGTGCGCCATCTCGCCAGCGGCGCATGACAGTCCTCCTCCACCGAGGTCAGTTATCCCTGACGCTAGTTCTCGATCTCTCACCTCTAGGGTGGCACGCTTCAATCTCTCCTCTTCGATCGGATTAGGAACCTGAACTGCTGAGAGAGATGTCTCCTCAGATCTCTCTGTCAGTTCAGCGGAGGCAAAAGTGACACCGTGAATTCCATCCCTCCCCGTCTTACCACCGACAAGAAGAGGCACATCGCCAGGCTTCGTGTTCCTAACGAACCTCTCCATCGGAACTATCCCGACGCAGCCGCAATAGACCACCACGTTTCCGACATAGCCTTCGTCAAAATAGATCGCGCCATTTACTGTTGGAATGCCCATGTTATTTCCATAGGTTCCGATTCCGGCGACTACTCCATCGAAAATATATGTTGGATGATTGACTCCCTTTGGCAGCTTGCTGTACTCGAAGTCTAATGGACCAAAGCATAGTACGTCGGTGCATGCTATAGGCTTCGCCCAAACTCCAAGTATGTCTCGTATCACTCCCCCGACCCCGGTGGCCGCGCCCCCGAACGGCTCTATGGCCGATGGGTGGTTATGTGTTTCAACCTTAGCTGCCAAACCGTAGGTGAGCCCCTTCCTCCTCTCGAAAAGAACAATTCCAGCATTGTCCTGAAAAGTGTCCAGACACCAAGAAAGCTTCAGCTCCTTCACTGGCTTCGCAATGTAGGTTCTGAAAAGGTTCCTCCAGAGAAGTCGGCCGTTCGACGAAACCACATTCCCTTTGAAAGTCTTGTGAAAGCAGTGTTCAGACCACGTCTGTCCAAACGTCTGCATTTCGACATCCGTAGGATCTCGACCAACTCTGCCAAAGTATTCCTTAAGCGACTTCATCTCCTCGACAGACAGGCCGAGTCCGAGCTCATTGCTTATGTTAAGAAGTTGCGTGTCATCTGAGTTCTTGAGATCAATCTCAACTAGGGCGAACTGCGCATCTATGCTCTTGACATATGTTGGAAGACTCATCCCACTTCCTCAATTGTCAAGAGCTGAGAGTCATCCTTGACCGGGTTCATCATCGGCGGACTAGTGTATATCTGTCGAACCAGCGCTTCCGCTTGCTCTTTAGAGTTCGCCTCAAGATAGACCTCCCAGTACCTTCCCGATCTTACTGTGGCAACTCCAGGAATTCCCTTCCTCTTCAGTCTCCAGCTTAACGTGTCTCCTTCAGGATCGGAGACTCCTTTGCGAGGGCATACGACAATCCTTGCCCGATAGAGCATGTGTTCACCTCGAAGGCTCGCTTCTACAGACCGTCATACGTCAACTTGCCCAAGTCACTTTCGATGAACACCTGGTTTCGCTCAGGGCCCTTCTCAACCTCGCCGACGATCTGGGCTTCGACTCCGAAGCCCTCAATTATGCTGAGCGCAGCGTCAGCCGCCTGCTTCTCCAAGACTATCTCGAACCCTACTCCCATATTGTAATCCTGAAACATGTCTCGCCACGATTCCTTGGACTCCTTCTGTATCAGCAAGAAGATAGGGTCAGGTTGGAAGACAGCACGTTTAACGTACCGTAGTCCTCTTCCCAAGTGAAGACACTTCGTCTGTCCTCCTCCGGTGTTGTGGATCAAGCCCGTTACCGATGGTCCAAGCCTGTTCAGGATCTTAAAGACGATTGGAGCGAAGATTCTCGTGGGAGAAGCTATGGCTTCACCAATCGTCATTCCAAGGTCATCGACACGATCTTCAATCTTGAATCGGCCGTAATATCCCACCGTTCCTCCTGTCCGCATCTCGGGATATTTCCTCTCATACTCGTCGCTTAGCAGGCAGTGTCTAGCAAGAGTCACTCCGTTACACATGATTCCGCTGTTGAGTTTCTTTTCGTAGCGGATGCTGCCTCCACTCCTAACTCCAATGATCTTATTTCCAGGTTGAATTCTCTCTCCTGTAACAACCTTGGACAACTCAACTCGTCCTTGCATGAATCCAGACACATCCAATGTGGAAAGCTGATCCGGCAGATCGGCAGTTTCTCCTCCATCGAAGGGCAACAAAATCCCGTAGCCCCTCAGAAGATCAATCAGGTCCACCAAATCGGAGTTAAGAATTCCAAGCAAGTCTTCCTTGGGAACTCTGGTCTTGTTAAGTGCTACATAGTCTACAAAGCTGATAGGCTTCGCGCCAACGCATACTATGTCATCAAGATTCATAGCCACGACATCTTGCATTATTCCCCTGAACAAGTTGATGTCTCCGGTTTCTTTGAAATTAAGGTAGTTCTGAACGGGCTTGCTGCCCGCGCTGTCTGCATGCGAGACTAAAGCGTATTCTGGAAAGTCGGGGTCGCGTTTGATGACGCAGAACGCTGTGGGATACATCGCCTGAATGGTTGACTCAAAGACCTCAATTCCTTTCTTGCGCATGTCGACGCCGACCTTTGCGTATTCCGATTCGCTCATCACGACTCCGCCTAGAAATGGCTGAAACATCTCTCACCGGTGAAGACCATCGCCATCCCATAATCGTCGCATGCATTGATGACTTCTTGATCCTTCACAGAGCCACCGGGCTGAATGATGGCGACAACGCCATGCTTGGCAAGTATGTCAACGGTGTCACGGAACGGTAGGAACCCGTCCGACGCAGCGACCGCACCTACAAGCCGTTCCCTCCCTCCCATTTCTACAGGCTTCTGAACTGCCAGCTTGGCTGCTGTCACCCGGTCCTGTTGGCCTGTGCCGACTCCCACCGTACAACCATTCTTGCTGACAACCACGGCATTTGATCTCACATGTGCACAGACAGTCCACGAAAAGAAAAGATCATCATACTCTCTCTCTGTTGGAGGCCTTTTAGTAACGACTGTCACATCTGACTTTTCCTTAATCCTGCTGCGATATGGGGCCCAAATTGTGGCAACGCCCTCTGGGTAGAGGCATAGACCGAACTCGCCTGAGTCTGCTGTTGGAGTAACCTGAACTAGTCTGAGATCTGGCTTCTCACTAAGAATGGTTAGTGCATCGTTATCAAAGCCGTATGCGGCGACGCACTCTATGTATGTTCGAATCAGCTCCTTCGCAGCTTCACCGTCCACCCTGTCGTTGATGCCTACCGTTGCACCAAAAGCTGCTTGACTGTCAGCCTCTCTTGCATTCGCGATGATTCGCTTCAATGGAATGTCGTCAGCTTGAGCTACTGCTACTCCTGAAGGATTGAGATGCTTCATGTAGGCGCATGCCGGTCGAGAGAAGTTCCTCAGTAGTACGTGGGCTCGATAGATGTCTTCAAAGTTCGTCTTGCTCAGTCCGTGCTTTCCAGTCTTCAGCTCCCTAAACGGAGGAGTTTTAGCGAATATTGCCGCTGGGTAACCCGGATTGTCACCGTACCTTAGGCTGTAGGCCTTTTCCAGAGAGATCTCTGTATCGCCCATCACTATCTTGATCTTTGAGGGAAAGCTCTCTTTCACGGCGGTTCTGTACATCTTCCTGAGATGGCTAGCATCTGACATCAAATATCCCCGAGGCTTGACAAGTACTCTCTGATAGCAAGATCATATCTAGACGTAAGAGCGAAAGCTTCCTTCGCGAGTTTTCTCCTAGTTTCTTCCGAGATGTCACCTTTGTTCTTCTTGATCTCTTCCATGAAGCCCTCGTACTGACTTGGATCGGTAAGAACTGAAACTCTTCCAGTTAATAGGGCAGCCTTCGCCGCTGCCCTTATCAGCGCTTGGCCTCCAATGTCTATGTTTTCGGCAGCTTGTTGCAGTGCTACATCCTTCTTTGTGGCGATCTTCTCGAACGGATAGAGATTTGCAATCAGAAGATCTATGGGAACTATTCCCTGTTGACGCATGTATCTTGAATCGTCATGGTCATTGGGATTAAGCATCAGGCCCCCGTGAATCTTCGGGTGAAGTGTCTTGACAAGACCACGCGGTGATTCCGGGTAGCCTGTAAACAGCGATGTCTCAACACAGCTGTATCCAAGCTCCCTTATTCTCCCGGCTGTTCCACCCGAGGCAATGATCTCGAATTCGAAAGATGAGAGGCATGGTAACAATGCCTCGAGGCCAGACTTGTCGTAGACACTAATCAAAGCCCTCCGGATCATTCAGGCTTCACCAAAGACCCTCTTCCTTCAACCTCCTCTCCCAATATGCAAGAACCTTGTCAACTTTGGATGAGGCTATACCCAGATATTTCGACGGGTCACGAATCAGGTCCACCTGCTTTGATGACAGCTTCTTAAGGTATGGTTGAAGAGATTGATCGGACAGGGCCAGATCAACTACCGATCTTCCTACGCGAGATGCCTCAAGGCTCAGTCTTCTGACACACTCATGAGCGTCCGGATGTCCAGTCGAAGCGAGAAGAATGTAAAGCGGCTCGGCACCGATCGAAGGAAGAGCAAGATCTAGGTTCTTTGCCATATTCGTCTTGTCAACAACAAGCTTCTGGCAGACTTTGCAGAGCCTCCTAACGCAGAAGTCGAACGCCATGAGAAGTTCCGGGTCGTACCTTTGGGAGGCTGAATTCGTGAGATCTCTTTGATGCTCCGAAACTTGGTCGAGATACTTCGTGGTCATTCTAGGAACGAACTCCTTCCAGAGACTTTCTATATTCTCGAAGCTCTCCGGGTTCTTTTTATGAGGCATTGTAGAGGAGCCAACTCGTTCCTCTTCAAAGGCTTCACCAACCTCTCCTATCTCTGATCTCTGCAGGTGTCTCATGTCCCTCGAGAAGTTCGCCAAGACCCCCCACGCTGATACAACGCTGTGAATCAGGTCAGTAGTGGGCTCGGGAGGAACTATCTGAGTAGAAACAAGGGCCGGCTTCAACCCTAGCGAGGACAAGACTTCTCTCTCAAACTCTTCAGGATCTTTAATGAAAAGCGAAGAGGCGTTGTACGCTCCCACCGCTCCAGAGAACTTTCCAACCAAAGTCTGCGAGGATTCTTTCAACTTTAGGATTCTGTTTCCCCAACGATTCACATAGTGAGCCACGGCAAAGCCGAAAGTTGTTGGTTCAGCAAACTGGCCATGAGTGCGACCGATTTGAACGGTATCCCTCTCTCTTTTAGCAAGTTCAATCCAGATCTTCTCAAGCTTGACCATGTCTGGGATTATGACTGACTCGACAGCCTGTCTGTACCTTAGCGTATTGGCCGTGTCGATAATGTCGTAGGATGTTGCCGTCAAATGTACGTACGGCTTTGCCTGATCACTGACTTTGCGCCGAATCACGTTGACAAGTGCACGTATATCATGTATCACTCGCTTTTCTTCTTCGGCAACTTCCTGCGCAGTGACAGAGTCCGTGGCTGCAGCGATCTCTCTGGCAACATTTTCCGGACAGATGCCTCGCTTTGCCAGAGTCTCAACAAGGGCCTTTTCAACTACTACCTTGTATCTCACGAAGGCCTCGGCAGAGAGATAACGATTCAGCTCCTTCACAGAGTACCTGCTATCTGTTGGGGAGCATACGCTGAATCTCGAAATCACGTCTTCTGGGATCTCGCTTCACCCCCTGACTCTCTGAGAACTTGATCCAGACTCCTCAAGTGCAGGTCCTCTATTTGCTTATTTCCATTCAATACTTCATAGGCTCCAATACATCTTTTTGAGACTTCATCTATCACTAGCTTTGGTAGGTTTGGGGGGACCCCTTCTCCAGTGAATCCATAGTACTCTCTGAGAAAGGCCCGCAAGAACTCCTTGTCCAGAGCATGTGCCTCCTGCTGCTCTCCCACTTTGAAATGTTTGCAACTCCACAAGCGAGCTGAGTCATGGGTGGGTGGTTCGTCGATCTGTATGAGAACGCCACGACATCTTCCATATTCAACCTTGAAATCCGGAACCATTATTCCTCTCTTCTTGGCTTCGTCGCGATAGAATTCATAGAGCCTGAAGGATGTTTCCCCAAGGATACGCCATTCGTCGTGAGTAACTAGCCCTTGATCTATCGCTTCACTCCGAGCTATGTCAAGATCATGACCTTTCTCTGACTTTGTTGTAGGAGTCAGAACGATCTCAGGAAGCTCCTCTGCCAATCTCAACCCATTGGGCAGCAAGATGCCTCCGAAGCTCCTCTCGCCTTTCATGTACGCTCTCCACATTGAACCATAGATGTGGCTTCTGACAACCCATTCTATGTCCACTCGCTCAGCCTTGGCAACTCTCATAGAACGGTTGTCAACGCGACGGAGGAAGTGGTTTGGTATGATGTCCTTCGTCCTAGTGAACCAGAACTCACATAGTCCAGTGAGAGCCTCACCCTTGCTCGGAATCATGTCCGGAAGGACAACATCATATGCACTAACTCTGTCAGACGCAACGATCAGCAGCTCCTCGCCTAGGTCATAAACATCTCGAACCTTGCCTTTCCGAAAGAGTTCGAGTGAACGACTCAAGGCTCACCCACTCTGAGCATTTCTAACCTTCACGTCCGCCTTCTCGCTCCTCAACCGCAACTCCGTCTGGAACTCCTCGACTCGATCCGCGAGTTTCGCGTCAGATTCTCCGAGAATCTTCACTGCAGCAAGAGCCGCATTCTCCGGATCGCATATCACAAGTGGTGCAAGCCCTTTGGGCATTCTGAGCGACGAGAATATGTCGATTCGCCAAAGGTCTTCTGACTGAGGTGGACAAGCAATGACGGGATGTCTGGTCCTGAAATCCACGAATCCTGACAGGGCGTTTGACAGACCTGCCACCGTGATATACACGATCGTATCATCCCGCTTCTCGTAGTCCTTGATCATCCTGATGAGTCTCTCCGAATCTCTATGGGCTGAGGCAACTCTGAAATCGCAACCTACGCCGAATCTATCAAGAAATGATTTGATCGGGGCGGCAAAGGCATAGTCATGCTCGGATCCGAGGATGACGACAACCCTCTTGACTGACATGGCCAGAAATAGAGGGAGGTCTCTCTTATCTTTGACTGAGATTATTTGACATAGTTGATCGCTAAAGCTGATGTTTGGCGAGTCGGTGTGGAGACGTGAGAGAGACCTCCGTGGCTGATGCGCTCTGCCTGCGCTTGGATAAGAGGCATGGGGAATCAGCGCTCAGGCTACTTAGAGAACTTCAACTTATAGACAATAGCTTTAGAATCGGCCATGATGGAGATCAACTGCTTATCGCTCTGATTAGAACGCCCTCTAAGCCAGAGCGCGCTGCGCTGGAAGCTAGGTTCGGCGACCTCCAAATAGGTACGCATACGCTGAGCAGAGCGCCCCATAAGCCTCGAACGATCATTGAAGCCTTGAAGGATCAACTGGCTCCACATCAGTTGGCGAGCCTACCCAGGTCAATCGACATCATTGGGGAGATTGCGATCATTGAGCTGCCTGAAGAGCTGCGCAAATATGAAGCGCTAATCGGTAAGGCAGTTCTGGAAACCAACAGAAACCTCCGCACAGTCCTGGCTAAGGCTGGCCCTGTATCGACTGAGAAACGTCTGAGACGCTTCCGTGTCATCGCTGGCTCTGACATCACTGAGACAACCCACGTAGAGTACGGATGTCTGTTTCGCGTCGATGTGGCGAAGATCTACTTCAGTCCAAGACTTTCCTTTGAACATGAGAGAGTTGCCAGACAAGTCAGGGAAAACGAGACCGTGGTTGATATGTTCGCAGGGGCGGGCCCCTTCGCCATTCACATAGCAAAAAGAAGAAGAAAGATCTGCGTCTATGCTATCGACATAAGCGACGATGCAATCAAATATCTTCGAGAAAACATACTGCTCAACCATGTTGACGAGAAAGTTGTGCCAATTAAAGGAGATGCACGGACAGTCATCGAAAAGCAACTGGCTGGAAAATCAGACCGGATCATCATGAACCTTCCTACTCAAGCAGCTGAGTACGTGGATGCTGCGTGCATGGCCATCAAACCAACGGGCGGTGTCATTCATTACTATACCTTCTGTGAGGATCCAGATCCTATTGAGAAGGCCAGAGAGATACTTTCGGTAGCGCTCTTGAGAGCAGGGAGGAGACTTGACAAGACGCTTTATTCAAGAACGGTCAAGGCAACTGCGCCTCATGAGTGGCTTTGTGCCCTTGATGTTCTCGTCAAGTAGGATGTCGAACGATTTCCATGGGTTTTCCCAAAAGCGCATTCGCGCTAGATCTCTGCTACCAGCTGTATAACTACCCTGCACCTCGGATCTCTGATGAGATGAACAAACCTCCGAGAGATGTCGCAAGCAGCGATATCTGACGAAATCATCAACGTTCTTCCGCAGATGTATGTGCTCTTTCGAGCAACTAGGTCAGTGAGATCGTCAAGCCTTAATCTATGGTTACCTCTGCCGTGAGCTCGCTGCTCCATACCTTTTGCAGAGAGTATGACCGTGATCTTCGCCGAATCATTTCTAGCGATTTTTCTAAACTCTTCGGAAAGGTCGACAGCTCCCTTTGACGAGTCTACCGCCAATATGCAGTCGCCCTTAGCCGTGAGATGTCTTTCTTTTGTGATCTCAAACGATGTTGTATGTGTAGCAGTTATCATAGAGTGGCCTCGTGCCTCAAATGCTTCCGAAACTCTAGTCATGAACCATCGCCGGACTGGATGATATCTCATTTGAAATGCTTAAGGGTCTCCTATGACTATCCCACTGCAGGCCCTCGGAGCAGGAACATCTTTGTCAACGACAAATGAAGTACAGGAAGGAACCGTTGCAATGTTACAATCCGAGGGGATCATCAAGAGCAAGGCGGTCGCGCGTGCCCTTCTAACCGTTCCTAGGCAAGAGTTTCTTCCTTCCGAAGTCAAGAAGTACGCTTACGTTGATACACCGTTACCGATAGGATGCGGTCAGACCACAAGCGCCATTCACATGACCGCAATGTTCTGCGAGTACAGCGGCATGAAGCCGGGACAGAAGATATTGGAGGTTGGGGGAGGATGCGGCTACATGAGCTGCGTCTACGCGGAGGTAGTCGCTCCCAGTGACATACCGCGCGATCGGTGGGGGCACGTCTGGTCCGTTGAGATTGTGAAAGAACTGGCAGAATTTGCAAAGCGAAACATTGAGCGAACAGGTTACGGCGATCGAGTAACCATGATCCATGGCGACGCATCTGAGGGGCTTCCTGAGCACGCGCCGTATGATGTGATAATCGTCACAAGTGCTGCTCCAGACATACCGAAGCCAATGATTAATCAACTCGCTTCTGAAGGCGTCCTACTCATACCAGTCGGAGGCCCACATCTGTACCAAGAACTCCTTCGAGTCAGGCGGTCAAAGAATGGTAGAACAGGGGAGGAAAGTTTGGGCGGAGTGGCCTTTGTCCCTATGAGAGGGAAGAGTGGTTGGAAAGGCTAGTGAAAGAAGGAGTTCAAGGTTCTCTTCGTTTCTCGCTCTTTCAGCCCTGATATCATCCTCTCTACAGCGTTTCTCACTCTCTCCTCGGAGAAGTCTCTTTCCCTGCAGAGGAACTGAACAACCTCCTCGGTTTTAGGTTCCCTCCACCGGATTGAATAGTTGGTAGTCACTTCGGGGTTGAGAAATATCCTTCGTATCTTGAGTGGGTCTTCGGGAAACTCTGCCTGAAGGATTGAAAGAACCTTGTCGATGCTTCCATGCTCTTTGAGCATCTTGAGCGCAGTCTTGGGTCCTACACCTCTAACCCCGTCTGGATTGTAGTCCGTTCCCACTAGTATGCCAAGGTCTATGAGTTGCTCCCTACCAATGCCGAGCTCCGATAGAACTCTGGACAGGTCGACAACCTCAGGCTCAACCTCAACATATGCCTCCCTTCTCGGAAGTTTCCTTCGGCCGCTTATGGCGAGGTTTCTTACAAGATGTGGAGCCCCAAAAAGCAGTGAGTCATAATCTTGCGACGCAGCTGCCCACACGTCGCCCTTTTTGGCAATAAAAGCAGCCTGGGCTTCCCCTTCCGACGGGGCCTGGACCCATGGAACACCCAGCGCATCAAGTAGCCTCTTCGCATCTTCAACCATCAGATCCTTTACTTTCGATGTTGCCTGAGCGTATCTCCGCGCCTCTTGGAAGTCCCCACGCACGACAGCCTCCTCATACTTGTGTAGCGCCTCCTCCTTCACCTTTGACCTTCGTCTTATCTCCGCCTCCTTGAGTGAGGGCGGAACTCCATCAAATACGTAGACAAGGCGAATTCCTTTCTCAGCCATATTGGTCGTTCTGTAGAGCAGTCCACTCAGATGACTTGTGACTCTTCTCTGCCTGTCCATCAGAGGCTCGCCAGTAGGACCACGTATGATTGCCAGAAACTGGTAGAGTGAGTTGTAACCATCGACTACTATCGATCTGCCTGACAGTTGCTCAAGTGTGACTTTCTCTCTCGAAACTAGATCTCCTAGATCAACTCCCAAACTGTGCACCAGACCGCCAATCTACTTATCAGGAATAGTATCTGCTCTTGGAGAGAGAAAAGCAGTGCCCTTCGCTCTAAGGCGCCTATGTACCACTAGTTTAGACGGGATAGACAAGTGGATGCGTCGTATAGGGTTGGATCCTTGTCTAAACGGGTCTCAGCAACAAGAGAGTTGAAGGTCTACCGCTTGGCCCCTTCTATTGTGATGGTGCATCCAGTTAGAAGGCCGCTGAAGATGGCTAGAGCGGCTAGATGAGGAGCAAGAAACGCGCCTACGGCCCCTGCAGTGAGGGGAATTTCAACTATGACCTTGTCCTTATGCCTTACCATTAGCTTGCGTGTGCTTCCTTCCCTAATGAGCTGCGACACCTTCTCCAATATGTCTTCGACAGTTGTCGTCAGGTCCTCTTCGATTCTTTGCTTTCCCAAGATCAGCGACTCCTAAGCCTCTGTATCAGTCTTCCCAACTAGTTCAACTCTTCTCTTTCCCTTCATTAGTCGCGAAACTCGTATTATTCCTTCCACCTCAAGTTTGAGGAGAGTTCTGTTTAGCTCTCTGAAACTCAGATCGCCGTATGAGTCCTTCAGTTCTGAAAGAAGCTCGATATCTGTCATTGCTCCTTTCTTCCGAAGAGTTTCGACAACCACTAGGCTCATGGGACGGGGGCCCCAAGTCTTCGTTTCGGCCACTTTCGCCTTCCTCTATGCCGCTATAGGCATTGCTGCTCTTTCTTTCTTGGAGCGCTTTGCAAATCCGAGATAGGCGTTCTCCAAGTCGGGTGACAGGCTCGGCTTGATCTTCTCCATTGCCTCGTTGAAGTCTCTGATGGAGACCTCCTTTGCGTTGATGTTGTTTCTCAGTGCAATCATGCCGGCCTCACGGCATACGGCCTGGAGGTCTGCTCCCGAGTATCCAATGCTCTTTGCGGCGAGGTCCTCTAGGTTCAATTCCTTCGCCAAGGGCATACCTTTCATGTGTATCTTCAGTATCTGAAGACGGGTTCGCTCGTCAGGAGATGGCACGTATATCAATCTATCAAATCTTCCTGGCCTCAGTACTGCTGGATCCAGAATGTCCGGCCTGTTCGTTGCAGCAACCACAACGACATTCTGTAAAGATTCGATCCCATCCATCTCCGTTAGGAGTTGGCTTATAACTCGTTCAGTGGCGCCTGAGTCGGCATAGCCCATGCCGCGTCGAGGAACGACTGCATCAAGCTCATCGAAGAATATTATTGAAGGCGCTGCTGTTCTTCCTTTCCTGAACACTTCACGGATCGCTTTCTCAGATTCTCCCACCCATTTGCTGAAGATTTCAGGCCCCTTAATCGAAATGAAGTTTGCTTCACTCTCCGTCGATATTGCTCGAGCCAGCATTGTCTTTCCGCATCCGGGTGGTCCGAAGAGCAGTATTCCTCTCGGAGGTTGCACGCCTATTCTTCCAAATACCTCGGGCTTCTTCAAGGGCCACTCTATAGCCTCAATTAGTTCTTGCTTGACATCAAGTAGCCCGCCTATGTCTTCCCACTTCACCGTTGGGATCTCTACGTATACCTCTCTCATCGCTGAAGGGGTAATCTCCCTGTAAGCTGCCATGAAATCCTCGAATCTCACATCCATCTTCTCCAGAGTCTCATGAGGTACTTTCTCCTCTTCGAGATTGATTTCAGGCAAGTAACGTCTCAACGCCTTCATCGCCGCTTCACGACAAAGGGACGAGACGTCAGCTCCTGTATACCCATGGCTCAGGTCCGCGAGCTTCTGCAGATCCACATCCTTTGCTAGTGGCATGTTCCTAGTGTGAATCTGCAAAACCTCGAATCGTCCTTGCCTGTCTGGAACTCCTATCTCAATTTCTCGGTCGAACCTTCCGGGCCTCCTGAGAGCGGGGTCGATCGCATTGGGTCTGTTCGTTGCGCCTATCACTATTATATTTCCTCTCGAGCCCATGCCGTCCATCAGCGAGAGTAACTGAGCCACTACGCGTCTCTCAACCTCTCCAGTGACTTCTTCCCTCTTCGGTGCGATTGCGTCTAGTTCATCGATGAAGATTATGCTCGGCGCCGTTTCTTGGGCCTTGTGGAAGATTTCCCTGAGGCGCGCCTCAGACTCTCCGTAGAATTTGCTCATTATTTCTGGGCCTGAGATAACGTAGAAGTTCGCGTCTGACTCGTTTGCCACGGCCTTTGCTAGCAGAGTCTTGCCGCATCCGGGAGGACCGAAGAGGAAGACTCCTCTAGGAGGCTCGATTCCCAGTCTCTGGAAGAGCTCCGGATGTCTAAGAGGTAACTCAACCATCTCTCGGATCCTTTGAATCTCTTCGTGGAGGCCTCCGATGTCTTCATACGTGATCATCGGAATTCCTTTCTTTTCAGGTGTAGGCTCGCTCAGAACTTGGACCGAAGTTTCGTCTGTGATCTTGATCGCGCCGTGAGGTCTCCCTCTAACTACGACCAGAGGGACTGCGCTTCCGAAGATAGATAGAAGTGTCATGTCACCTTCGCGGAACGGCATATCCATGAAGCGCCTCTTCACGAAGTTGACAAAGTCGTCGTCAACGCTGAGGCGAACATCGGTTGGCGCGAAGACTATGGTCTGGGCCTCCTTGACCTCTGCCGGTCTGACTAGGACATACTCGTTCAATGCCACGCCTGAGTTTCTGCGGACGATACCGTCCATACGAATAATGTCTTGGCCTTGATCTTCTGCGTATGCTGGCCAAGCCACGGCCACTGTCGTCTTCTTTCCATGAATCTCAACGAAGTCTCCAGCAGTGATCCCCAAACTTTGCATGGTCTTGTTATCTATTCTGACCTTTCCGTGGCCAATGTCACGTTGCCTTGCGTCGGCGACTCGCAGCTGCGCTTCCTTATTTACCAACTCAAATCTCCTCTGTCAGATCTATCAGATTCTCCTTCTCTATCTTACTATGCTATAAGACCACAAGTGTCCTAATGGACAACCACAAACCTTTCTAGACCTCCCAAATCGTCCTCCTTAAGTTCTGCAGGAATTGCAGGTACTCACGCAGTAGTCTCTTGCCTATCTCCGTCAGATCAAAAGTCCCGTCTGAGAGTTCTTCTATGAGTTCGCGCTCCTGAAGTATCTCCAAGTTCTCGTAGACAAGCTTCGGGTTAATGAGGCTTCTAAAATATGACTTGTTGCACGGTCCTCTATACATCGAAAGAAGCATTTTCCGTCTAGTGGAACTTTCGAAGATATCGAGTAGTTCGAGTGCTTCCTCAAACATTTCCTCCAGATCCTTGTCTGAAGGGAAGTCTAGGGATCGAGTTCTCCTAGTCTTCGACATTCTTTCAAGGGTCACTGTGTGGTCACGTATGTTACTCAAGGTAACGAAGGGAGCTTATAAATGTTACTTATAGTAACAAGAGAGCGGAGCGCGGACTAACACCGGCTTATTGCAACTGTCTGAATCTCTCCAACATTCGCGGTCGAGGCGAGAGCTTTCTCTACCTCTTCCACTATGCCATCCTTCTCGATCATTGAGATCGTTAGGACGAGAGCAACCAGGCCGAAGGCGATTGGTTCTTCTTCCGATTTGGCTATCGTCGCACCTTCCGGTAAGCCCTTCCTTATCTCATCCTGAAGTTTCACTAGATCGACACCAACTTCAGTTGGAAAGACCTTGATCTGCGTCAAGACTCGCCCCATAATCCCCCAATCCTTACGGGCCTGTGTAGCCGCACTTTGGGCATTTATACGGCCGGCCGAACAACCTACATTTTTCACAGCGCCAGACGGTTACCTCGCCACATTCAGGGCATGAGAAATGAACCGCGCCCTCTCCGGGCAGAACCATTCTTCCACACCAGTTGCAGGTAGGCATCTTGACCGTCCTTACTTCACTCAAGCAACGCACCTTGTGGCTCGAAACGCTGTATGAATCGCGTGTTTTAGAGTGTTGCTGTCAGATCCAGATGATGGGCTCGGGGAGCGACCTCGGTTTGGGTCATGTTGGGGTTTGTTTTCGGCCGTCTCTTATAGCTCTTCCGACCTCTGATCCTGCGCAGAGCACGCGTTTCAAGGCTAGTTCTTTGATCTGTTCTAGTCTCTCGTCTTTCTCAGACGGTTTGCTCAAAGCCTTGGACTGATGGACGACAAGCATCGCTATACCACGATGCATACTCAGAAAGTGATGAAGCAACTCCGCAAACTCCGAGACCAAGCCATTGCCGCAGGCAAGGAATATGATGAAGCATTATCAGAAGCCGTGAGTCAACTTGGAGGGCAGATGACCGCATCCGAGGCCAAGTACGCACGAGAAATGGAGGAAATTTCCAAGGGAATAGCAAAGATCTGTAAAGCAACAGTTGCTACAGCAATTGACGTGACGACCAGTTGAGCCTCAGTTGGAGCTTCAAGAGGGAGAATATGTGAGTGAGAACAAAGTGGAGCAGCTTATGAAGAGGCATCCACCTTGGTTCATGTTCGATTTCCATCCGATACGCTCCGCCAAAAAGCTCTCAGAGGAAGAACAAGAAGACGAGAAAGGAATTGAGACAGATAGGGGAAAAGAATAACAGCAGTCATATGCACATGATCGCATGTTTCATACAGATGCAGACAATATTGAGATTCAACTGAACTAAGTCTCTTGTTGTCATTCTTAGTGGTGGCGGTTCCGGTCGTGGTCATCCTGCTATGGCTTCGAAGAAGTAGTCGGTTCCTAGCCTAGTGAACTTCATCAGGTTCGTTATGGTCCATCCTGCCGTCGGGGTCCCAGTTCTATATGCAGCGTACGACGCCGAAGCAGTCGTTGATTGCATGTCACCGCTGATAAGAGGCTTGGTGTAGTTCGCGGTAAGCAGATGCGTGAAAGGTGTACCCAAGGCCAAGTCAGTATATGAGTATCCATAGCCAAGCACAGGATATCTGTTATTGAAATTCACAAAGACGTTTCCTGCTGTTGAAGCCCACGATCGAATAGCGGGCGCTTGCGGAGATAAGTCATCGACGGAATTGATGAGGACGCCTTGCAGATTCGAGTTCCAAGGCTGAATGATCAAGTTTGGGAAAATGTTGCGCAAGTCAATGGACCTAGTTACAATCCCCATGTCACGATAGCTCTATTTGGTTACTCTCTGAACAATGCGAAACTATTCAATCGAATACTTCTCAGCTCCTCTCCGAGCCATCTTTTTTCACAGCTAAGCCTTAACCCTAGATCCTCTATGACTGCTAACCTCTCCTTAATTGCGGCCTTTGTTTCTTGTCTTTCAGGCCAATCCGTCAGAATATTTAGTTCAATAACAACTCCTATGTCCATAACCCTACGCAAATCCGCCATGAATTTACCTAACTCTGCCGGCAGAACATCGATCTCGAAGAGGTCTTCCTTCTGTGAGCTAATCTCTGTGAAGGGTCTCAGAGAAACTGCAGTTCAGAACTAGGGATTGCTCTCAAGCTACTTTGAGCTTCCTGTATGCAGGTAGCCCTAGCTTGGCGATCAACTCGTCCACATTCTTCCACTTCAGATGAGCGACCGATAGTGATTTCTGGCATAGGTAGCCTGAGCAGGTTTCCGGCACGGTGTCGCGAATGCTACATTTGTAGTATGGTTTATTTCTGACTCTTCTGAGAAATGGACACCCTTTCCTGCTGGCAGATTCTGATTCAATCTGCTTGGCGTTGGAATCACAGTCTACGCATACGGAGTTGGAAATTCGTTTGGCGCAATACCCCTCCTTCTTGAAACACCAAATGTGCTCAAGTATGTGTTTCTCTCCTTGCCCAATCCATCTTTTGATCTCCACTGTGTAGACCTTGATTGGTGGCACGTAGTACTTGCAGCATCTACCGCACCGAAGGCATCGAAAGTTTGCAAAGAAGAAATGCCTTGGAAATCGGAAGTTGAAGGTTGCGGCAAGTGTTGTGTAGAGGCGCTCAGAGCCTTCTATGGACATCCAGAGATCTCGCCCGAAAAGTCTGGATGCGAACGCATACCTCTCGTAAACTTTGTTATCTACCCCGGACTCAACCATTAATAAGAAGGTATCAGTTCACAATTTGCCTCCACATCTCTAATCGGTGCTTTGTTACATTTCATGAGGTTCGAGAATCTGTTTACGAGCTGTCCGTAGCCCACTCCGAACCTTTAGGTGGAGTCAAGGAAGATCTAGGCAAGGGCAGGATCAAGTTGGCCTCGCTGGATATCAAGGAGGTTCAGACACGTACCTCGATGAGCTGCTGAAGTCGAGTGGCGATGAGTTGCTGCAGAAGTTTCTTTGCCTTGTTTGTGAGTTCGTATTGTGGCTGGTTAGCTGGAGACCAAGAGCTGGGCGATCCCCGACAGACGATGCCTTCTTCCTCCAGTTGCCGAAGAAGCTCGCGTGGATCTTCTATTCCAGATTTCTGAGATATGTAGCCGACAGGCGCTGCGCTCTTGGCCTGATCCAAAGCAAGGATTACCTTAACTTTGCTTTCTGCAATAATGTTCGCCATCTATCTTTCACCTCCGTTCTTTGTGGCTAGAGATTTATGCCATGGCTTCGGCGACACGTTCCATAGCGATGTCCAATGCGACGACTCTGGGTATGGTTCCAGCTTGTAGACATCGATCGAGCACAAGCGTTGTGTTCTTTCTTATTTTGGAGTCAATCAGGGCGAAGGCCTCATCCACGTTTTTAGCCCTGTATTCCGCATATGAGCCGATCACGCCGCCTGCGTTCACTAGAAGGTCAGGTAGAACCAGGACGCCTTTTTTGTAGAGGAACTTCTCGGCTTCGTTGGTTGTAGGATTATTCGCTGCCTCAACAATGACCTTTGTCTTAAGCCTGGGGGCGGTTTCCATCGTTATCACGTTGCCTACGGCTGCAGGAACGAAAATGTCGCACTCTATGTCATAGATGCTGTCTCGAGGGATCTTCTTCGCATCTTTGTAGTTTCCGACTGACTGTCCCTCGCTTTTTGCGTAAGCGAATTTTGCAAGTTTCTTGATGTCCATACCATTCTCACCGTGGATCGCCGACCAATAGTCTGATATTGCCACCACTCGCGCGCCCTTCGCGTAGAGGAACTTGGCTAGTTCGGACCCCACGCTGCCAAAACCCTGAATAGCCACCCTGACGTCACGCAACGATTGGGGCAGAGGAATCTCGCCTTTTACGCACTCAAGCATAGCTTCGATAGCAACAGCCACTCCGAATCCTGTTGTGCCTGTCTCATGAGGGATGCCTCCCATACTCTCAGGTTTTCCCGTTGCAGCTCTGAGATCACCCACCTCGTTGACAAACGCCTCCATCTCTCTTTCACCAACATTCATGTCAGGCGCGCTGATCCATTGACTCGGTGTGTACGGAGCTATCGCTCTCGCGAATGCTCGCACTTGCGCGATCCTATCAGTTCTGAAGGGGTCAGCCCTTACTCCTGCTTTAGCACCACCAAACGGAAGATCCGCCAGTGCACACTTCCATGTCATAGTTCTAGCCAGACCGAATACCAAGCGTGCCGTCACGTCTGGTGCGAGTCGCATACCGCCCTTGCCCGGTCCACGGGCAGTGTTGTCAATGACCAACACACCCTGTACCCCAGTCTTCGGCTCGTATGTGTGAATCACCTTCTCAGGGCCCCACCTGTCAGCGAATCTGGAGACATCGACTTGTTCGAGTAACTCTCGAACTCTCTGCTCCGCAACTTCTTCGAGAACCAACTTCACCTTGCTCACGACAGATCCCTCCCTTCTCGCTCGGCGCTTTACATGTCAAGAATCTCAAATAAATCCCAATTACAGAATTTCGAAGAAGAATAGACACGATGCACACCGAGAAGCGCTCAAACCGCGCGTACTTGATAGTTTACTTAACAGCAGGGGACAGCATTATCTTTATCGATTTCTCAAGAAAACCCCAATCATGGTGCGATAGAGATGTCTAGCGTGCCCGGTTTGTTGCAATTCCCCAAGCATTCTTCATCACATTTGTTAGAGGACGAGACGAACGTCCTTTTGCTTCGAAGTTTCGTATCTGGTGAATCGGTGAGTGTTAGTATCAACGCGTGAGGAAACTAGGGAAACGTCGGAATACGATCAGATAGGAAGTTCTTCAATTGTTGTAGCGTAGGGTTGTCGATCCACCGGTCTGCCACTTCATGGGGCTCTACAGGGAGTGCCCTCTGGGTTGCTGCAATCAAATCTCTGAGGCTCACTACGATAGGAAGGCAGCTGCAAGATACTGGTTGAAAGTGCACTATCTTTTTAGAAGAGGGCCGGGAGAAATGAGATATGGCACTTTCGCCGTAGGTTTGCGTCAATGCTGTCTTTGTTCGGTCGAAGGTATTCGCCAGAGTTGCTAGAGGATGAAATGAATCTTCGTCTACTCAAAATGCTGGTGTCCGGGGAGTGTGTGAGTGTAAACATTGCCGCTCTATCGAGGTCGCTGCGAAAGCACCGGAACACTGTCAGAAAGGAGGTCCTCTGGTTACTTGAAAACCGTGTGGTGAACCGGCCGGTCTGCCCTTTCATGGGACTGTATAGAGAATATCCTCTGCTGGTAGTTATCCGTGCTGATCTTCCAGATGAGAAACCCATACGTGACTGGATAGTTGAAGACCCGCATATATTCGCCGCCTACTGGTCAAGGTATGCAGAGTACAACATGCTACTGTTTGTGTATCATAAGGACGTACTTGGATACCAATTATGGAGGGAATCACTTATCGAGGAACGTAAGATCCCCTCTAGGGGGACGCGGATTCCGTCAAGTTCCATGTACGTTTCTAACCAACTGATGATGAAGTATGACCCCAGCGCTGCGATAGGTTTGATGGCGACTGAGGTGAACCAGAAGGGAAGAATCGAAATCAACGGATTGGAGCTTAGTAAGGATCAGTTGAGCATTTTCAAACACCTTGTGTCAGGGGGCGTCTTCAAGATAAATGAGAATCTCCTGAGTAGGGAGATAGGAATCCACAGAAAAACCGTGATGAGACGCGTCGACCAACTGATCAAGGAACGGTGGATATTGGGCCCTGTATGCAGATTTCCTGATCTGCTTTGTCCTCCAAACTACGTCTTGGCCTATGCGCTCGTAGACATAGTGAAAGCTCGGGATAGAATTCACCATGCGTTTCAAAAGGACCCCCACGTATCTATGGCTTTGAGAATTAGTATCGGAGGGTATACTGACCTTGTCTTCAGCGCTCATCCAGATATATCCGAGCATATGGACTGGGAGAAAGAACTCAGCAGACGCTTCCCTGGCTGCATAGGCCGCGCGGACGCAACCTACCTTTCTCCAAAAAACAAGATCACGATAGACCAACAGTACGTCTCGCTCTGCATTATAGACGGTAGGCTCGCACGCATAAGAGGCAGAAAGTTCCAAGAGGCCACTAGAGTTTCGTAAACAGTTTGAGATAGGATTTTCACACTCGGATATTCCTCATGGCGAACTCATCCATCCTTTGATGCCGCACTCTCGAGACCCTAAGGTACACCTAAGATCACCGCATTGGCAGCGGAGGTGGCGCGCCAGCTTGGTCCGAAATTACTTCGAACATGCGATGTTGCACCAGAATGTAGGTGACCGCATCTTATCTGGAAAACCGTTCCTGATCGATGACAGAGCGGTCGTCAACATTGCTATCAAGGATAGAAGCACGTGTGACAAGACGTTTCTCAAACCACATGTTCGAAGCTGGCAAAGCCCAAAATATGTCTTCAACTGTGAAACGGTTCTCTCCACAGAAGATCGTTTCCTGTAGAGACGCTTCAGTCGCCATGGGCCATGAGACCTGAACTGCTTATCGATGCTTAAAGCCTGCTCCCCTTCCTGATTCTACGGCCGGCCGTACGCAGAGACGGCCCAACCAAAATTCAACAGGATTACGCCCCTCCAAACGTGTTCTCATGACCTCAACCGCGCTCAAGGACTAAACCCAAAACAGCGTGAAGTACCCAGCCGATATATTAGCCAATTGGCTAAAATGATCGGGTTTTTTTCTTGTCTGATATCCACCTTATCTTTGGTTGACAAAAAGAAGGTGTGTTGGGATTCAGTTGCCAACGAGCTTGGTTACGTCACCAAGAAAGGCGCAAGGTACAGGGATGTCTTTCGTTGT